>ERZ1292630.114-Hain-H41-02um-R3-114-length-90367-cov-7_pt1 | contig 90367 bp, 90 predicted proteins | sample MGYA00564408_ERZ1292630 | MGnify/ENA primary metagenome ERZ1292630 (study PRJEB36523, sample SAMEA6512641) | groundwater metagenome | collected 2019-01-08 | study: AquaDiva: Metagenomics assemblies of 32 groundwater samples
GTAGTTTGACTGGGGCGGTCGCCTCCCAAAAAGTAACGGAGGCGTTCACAAAGGTATGCTTAGCCCGGATGGAAATCGGGCTGGACGTGCAAGCGCGTAAGCATGCTTAACTGCAAGGCCGACACGCCGCGCAGATACGAAAGTAGGAGCTAGTGATCCGACCGTGCGACATAGGACGGCGGAAGCTCATCGGATAAAAGCTACTCCGGGGATAACAGGCTAGTCTGGTCCAAGCGTCCATAGCGACGACCAGGTTCGGCACCTCGATGTCGGCTCATCGCATCCTGGAGCTGGAGAAGGTTCCAAGGGTTTGGCTGTTCGCCAATTAAAGCGGTACGCGAGCTGGGTTCAGAACGTCGTGAGACAGTTCGGTCTCCTATCTACTACACACGTCGAATATTGCGAGGACTCATCCCTAGTACGAGAGGACCGGGATGGACGAACCTCTTGTGTACCGGTTGTCCTGCCAAGGGCATCGCCGGGTAGCGAAGTTCGGTTCGGATAAGCGCTGAAAGCATCTAAGTGCGAAGCCGACCTCAAGATGAATATTCACTAAGACCCCTAGGAGACTACTAGGTTGATAGGCCGTAGGTGTAAGCGCAGCAATGCGTTCAGCCGAGCGGTACTAATAGGTCGGGCTCTCCATTCACTGATTGTTCTCGGAAACGAGTAACAATACGTTCTTCACTATTTGCAGAAACTGATCGAAAGGATCCTCCGTCTTGGTGGCACTTCCGGCAGGGCAACACCCGTTCCCATCCCGAACACGGTCGTTAAGCCTGCACGGGCCGATGGTAGTCAAGGTGGCGAGAGTAGGTGGCCGCCAGGACAGAGAACCCTTTCACAGTCAGGAACAAACCGAGCCCCAGTGGCTCGTTTTTGTTTTTGGGAGAACGGTGTATGATCCGCGAACTATGGATTCTCAAGTCAAAGCCACCGTCCTGCAGGAAGCCAAAGACCATATTGAGACGGTTCGCGCGGCAACAGTTACTGAGATACAGAATACATCTGCACATATTGAGCAGTATCGGCATGCGGGAAACGATCCTGTTGCCCAGAAGCTGTATGCACACTTTCTGAAAGATTAGACGAACTCCACCACCTTTTTCCTAATCCATATTTCGTTCGATGTGACGTGTCTTCGAAAGAGGGAATATTGCAGACTCTTCGATTTGGGAAATTCGCGTTTATTGAACAAGGGATTTTCTCGTGGACATCTCCTGCCGCCACGCTCCGATTCGGAGACATCGGACCAATTCAGTACAAGTCGCATGACGGGAAGACGTGGTCTGGGAATCTTTCGCAAAAAGATCAGTTGATGATTTCCGGCGGGAATATTGTCTTTATGACGAGTGAGTCGTCGGAATACGGGCGAACGTTGGTATACCAGGAGCAACTTTCTCGTAGAAAATCAGGATTCATTCTCCCGGAAATCGTTGCTCGCATGGAGCGAGCGCAAGATGACGTTATTCGTGCCGGCTATAGAGGGTCGTATCTCATTTCTGGGCCGGCTGGATCGGGTAAGACCACGCTCGCATTTCATCGTATTGCGTATCTCCTGCAGTCACCAGATACGGCGCAGATCTTTTCGCAAGACAATGTTATTACTTTTGTGCAAGACGAAGGAACTCGTGCGTATTTTAGCCAACTCCTCCAAGAACTTGGTATTCATAACGTCACCGTCACTACGTTTGCGTCATGGGCATTCGAGCGGCTCAATATAGGCGATTGTACCTATATTCAACGACCGAATGGTGTTGATGAAGCGGTGGATTCATATGAACTCGAGAAGCTTTCTGCGCTTCGTTCGGATGCAAAGCCTTCATCGAAAACCGGAACGTTCTCAATTCTCCGAGAAATTTATGCCACAAGGATGAGCGAAGCCAATCTCGCGATATTCGATCAACAAGCGAGAGACCGCGTGCTTGATCGTTACGATCTCACGGTACTTTTATGCAGAGAACAAGGGTACGGAGGGTTCACAAAGGAAGAAGAATATTTTGAACAGAAGAAAAACTTCCGCGTTCAACGACATAAGCAGGTCGTTCCGTTGAAATACGGTCTCATTGTGGTAGATGAAGTACAGAATTACCTTCCGGAACAAATCTCGATTCTCCGATCCTGTATCGATGACGCCACGCAAAGCATGTTGTATGTTGGCGACTTGGCACAGCAGATTTTTCTCGGCACTATGCGCAATTGGGACGATGCGGGCGAAGCACTTTTGGACGATAGAAAAGTTGTTCTCGACAAGGTGTATCGCAGCACAAAACAGATCATGCGATACATCCAAGATATCGGATTTCCGGTATCTGTTCCTGAAGAATTGCGTGACGGCGCCGATGTCGTTGAAGTTGAGATTCCAAACGTCGAAGAGCAAATTGCTTGGGTTCGTGAACACGTCGCAAGTCAGAAACCGGAAGCACAGATTGGTATCCTCAGTTTCTCTGCCGATACACTTTCCGCTCTTTCTCAAGCCTTCACGTCCCATCCGAATACTCACGTTCTCGCCATTCATCAAGCTCAAGGCGTCGAATTCGACGCGGTATATGTTGTTGGCGCAGATTCGAATATCTCCGCTAAAACTAGCGAAGAAAGAGCAAAGATCCAAAGAGATCTTCTGTACGTTGCTCTCACTCGTGCTATGGACCAGTTGTATATTGTGGGTGGAAGGACATTGAAGGGAATACTATAAATACGATTAGAGCAGATGTTTGAGCTCTGGTGGCCTGTTTTTATTCGGCCGAGTAAAATATTGATATATGAAAACTGTTCTCATTACCGGTATCAGTCGCGGAATCGGCAGGGCACTTGCTGAACGATTTCTTGAAAATGGCGATTTCGTTATTGGAACATCAACAACGGGGGAATCACCAATCGTGAACGATCGATTACTGACGTTCCAATTGGACCTCGCAAATCCAAAAAACATCGAGGCGTGCGCGAAAGCAATTGTTAATTCCGGAAAGAAGATTGATATCCTCATTAATAACGCAGGGACTTGGTCTGGAGTAGAGGATAGCCCGACTATCCGTGTCGATCTTCTGCGAAAAGTACTCGAGGTGAATCTTTTTGGTACTATCGACTTTACCGAGTAAGTTATTCCCGTTGTGAATAATGGCGGGCACATTGTGAACATCTCGTCACGAATGGGTTCTTTAGAATTCACGAAGGCTGGATATATTGATTGGCCAGATTATAAAATCTCAAAAACTGCGTTAAACATGGTTACTCGAATTTTGAGTGTCCGATTACAGAACCAAGACATCATCGTTTCCTCCGTTCACCCGGGTTGGGTGAAAACCGACATGGGTGGTTCTGGTGCGGATATTGAGCCCGAGGAAGCCGCAGAAGACATCTTCAAGCTCGCGACCTCGAGGCCAGAATCCGGACAGTTTTGGTTTAGGGGCGAAAAGTTTCCTTGGTAACCCTCGCGTGCTACCATTTCTGCACTATGCCTACCACTCGTGTTGTTATCCTTGCTGCAGGAAAGGGAACCAGAATGAAGAGCGATATTCCAAAACCGTTGATTTCGGTTGCTGGGGAGCCGATGATTACGCGTCTTGTGCGGAGTGTGAAGGAGTCTGGGATCGATGAAAAGCCTGTTGTTGTGGTCGGATCCTGGAGCGAGGTCATGTTTCGGGATGTATTAAAAGATTCGGTAGATTACGCGGTGCAGATAGAGCAGTTGGGAACCGGTCATGCACTTCGATCCGCAAAGGAAGCGGTCGGAAACGCGGATCGTGTGGTGGTGTTATACGGCGACCACCCGTTTATCCGACCGGAAGTCATGAATCGTCTTGTTGAGATCCAGTCAAAGAATCCGGTGTCCGTGGCGATGCTGACGGCAAAGGTGCCGAATTTTGAGGATGTTTTTGCAACGTTTGTGAAGTGGGGGAGAATTTTACGCGATGCCGATGGGAACGTGACGGCAATTCGCGAGGCAAAAGACGCAACGCCGGACGAGCTTGCGGTCACCGAAGTGAACCCGGCAATCTTTGCCTTCCCGGCTGAATGGGCATGGAATCGGTTGGAGAATCTGAAGAATACTAATGCGAGCGGCGAATACTATCTGACCGATCTTATCGGTGCCGCGATGGAAGAAGGTATAGTGATCGTAACGGCCGACGCTGATCCAATGGATGTCGTCGGTATCAACTCACCAGAAGAGCTCGCGCGAGCTGAGGCGATGCAGGGATAACTGTCAGTGATTTCGTTGACACTGCCGGGCCCGTTCGGTACGCTTCTGGCATGGAACGCTACGAATCACTTTTCGCAGCACTCGGATTGGCTCCAAAAGAGACAAAAGTCTATTTGTCTCTCGTCAAAGAGGGGCCGAGCAGTGTCCGACAGTTGGCTGTCGCGACGGGGATGAACCGCGGAACCGTCTATGATGTGCTTAAAGAGCTCCAGGCCCATGGCCTGGCGCGCTTTTATAATGCGGAAACTCGGCAATACTTTGTGGCCGCGGCGCCAAAGCGGCTTGAGGAGATGCTGCTTGAGAAGGAAGAGAATCTGCATAAGGCGACGAACGAGCTTTCCTCGGTTGTTTCACAACTCGAAACGCTGTACGACGGAGGAGATCGTCAGCCGATTGTGCGAATGTATGAAGGCGCCGAGGGAGTTCGGCAAATTCTCGAAGATGTTCTCGCATCTGTTGGTCCGTCGTCTGATCCTGAGTATTACGTCTATTCTGCGAGTGCGGTTCGTAATGCCGGGCTATACGTTGGGTATCCAGACTATACGAAGGATCGAATCGAACGAGGAATTCATGTAAAGAACATAAGTTTCGGGAAGTCTGGAAAAGCTGCAGGGCTCGACGAGCGCCGACATGTAGAAGGTGCAGCTGGCGCGCCAACATACGTACTGATTTACGCTGGGAAGGTTGCAAACATTTTCTTGGACGGTCGTGGTGAGTTTATGGGCTTGATTATCGATAATCGCGCGATGTACGAGACACAGAAAGTCCTCTTCACCGAGCTTTGGGAGCGCCTCCCGTCGTAAGAGCGAATTTGGTACCATTGGTGAATATGGATCTTCTTGTTTTGCTTAAACATCAATCAACAAATCTTCGGGACTTTGTATTTGCGTTCCGTGACGACGTCATGCGACTCCTTCGGGCTTCTCCGATCTTCGGCGGTATTGTTCTTGCAACAGGGGTTGCGCTGGGATTTGTCCCTATTCTTCTTTGGCAGTATTTTGGAAACTTCGTGAATGCATCGTTTGCTTCTCGTGGCGTTGGAACGATGACGTCTGACCTTTCGCATAGTGCGGTACTCGTTGCACTCCTGAGCGTTTTGTTGATCGCCGCCGGAGCGTATTTTCTTCAGACGAAAGCATTGTCGCGAACAATCGCTTCAACGATCGCGGTTGCGGCTATCTTCGTGACGCATATCATCACGCTGTTGCCGATCGAAAAGTCATTCATCATCTTTCTCGCCGTTCTTGCGATCGGTTTTCACGTCGTCCGCCATCGGGCTGCGCTGATTGCGGTAAGCGGAGTGCTCATTCTTCTTTCGATATCTGCGATTTCAGACATCTTGTATATGATGTCGCATCGGAGCATGACTGTAGGAAGCGCAATGGAGTACTGCTTGGTCATTTTGACGCTTGCTGCAACAAGCGCGTGGATCGCGCATCGAAAGTAGTATGCGCATCATCACCGACTGGCATCTGCACTCTCGATTCAGTCGTGCGTGTTCACCGGATTTAACGTTAGAGAACAATGCATTGTGGTGCGAAAAGAAAGGGGTGAATATTTTGGGTACGGCAGATTTTACGCACCCGGTGTGGTTTGCGGAGATGACTGAGAAGTTGATCGAGGCCGAGCCAGGATTGTACGCGCTCCGATCCGGAAAGTTTCCATCGATGCGCTACATGATGACCACGGAGGTTGCGCAGATTTATAGTCGAGGAGGGAAGACTCGCCGCATTCACAACATTATTCTCGCACCGTCTCTCGAGACGGTAGCGAAGATCAATCAGTGGCTGGACGACGCTGGATACAATCGGCGCTCCGACGGTCGGCCAATCCTCGGACTCGACTCCGAAGAATTGTACAAGCGTCTTCGTGGCATCGACGAACGTATTCTTATGATTCCAGCTCACGCTTGGACACCGTGGTTTTCCGTATTCGGTTCAAAATCTGGCTTTGACTCGCTCGAAGAATGTTTTGGAGAGATGACGCCGTACATTTATGCTATTGAAACCGGATTATCGAGTGACCCGTTGATGAATCGATCGCTGTCAAAGCTCGACGGCGTCATGCTTATTTCGAATTCCGATGCGCACTCACCGCGAAACTTTGGGCGTGAGGCAAATGTCTTCGAAATCGATTCCGCGAAGTATTCGTACGAGGAGTTCATTCGCATTTTACGTGAACGGGACACGAAAGCATTTCAATATACGATCGAGTTCTTTCCAGAGGAAGGGAAGTATCATGTCGACGGTTGTGCGGCTTGCGGATTCTCATGCGAGCCGATTCAAACGAAAGCGATCGACGGGGTCTGTCCAACATGTAAGCGACCGCTCACGATCGGGGTTGTTTCTCGCGTGAGCGATCTCGCTGATCGCTCGATCAGCGTCATGCCGTCGAATCATGTTCCATTCAAATCGATCGTGCCGCTGCAAGAAATTATTGCCGAATGTGTTGGCGTCTCATCGACGGCGGGGAAGAGAGTACAGATGATGTACGAAACAATGATTCGTGATATCGGAAACGAATTTCATATTCTTCTCGATGCTGATACAAACTCGATCGAGGGCGTCGCGGGCAAGCTCGTCGCCGATGCGGTTATTCGTGTTCGATCTGGCAATGTATCAATCACGCCGGGGTACGACGGAATATACGGAAAAGTGAAGATATTTTAAGGAAAACAAAAACATTCTCTTTCGTGTTGATGAAACTCCTCCAGGACTTTCACCAATACTACTTGAGAATGTTTTTTTGAAACTAGGCGCGAGCCTTCTTTGCAACCTTGCGCTTTGCAGGTGCCTTCTTTGCTGCCTTCTTCACGGTCTTGCGCTTTGCAGGTGCCTTCTTTGCAACCTTCCGTGCCTTCTTCTTCATTGCCATAAAAGTATGACATTAGTTATTGGCGCACGAAATAAATATCGTGGCCAGTGTCATCACGAAGAAATCTTCATGACGCTACCTGAAGTATAGCAGTGAAAATGCGTCGTATAAAGTATTTAGACAAAAAACATTCGAGTTATGCACAGGATGAAATATTTTACACAAAGATTTTGCATGGCAAGTGGAAAAAAGATTACTCAACAACATTCACTGGTGTGCCGACATCGGTCCAGTTGTAAATCCACTCTGAATTTTCTGCATTCATGTTAATACATCCATGACTCATTGGATGGCCAAAGTTGTTGTGCCAATATGCCCAGTGAATATAAATGTGATCGTAGATTTGAAGATTCCATTTTACGTTCGGTACGTTGTAGTTGTTTGGATCTCCAATTCCCCAGATCCACTTGTAATCGTGATACAAGAGTTTTGCTCGCACTGCAGTTTTTCCAACCGGAGTATAAAATCCTTTCTTCGCGGTGGAAACAAGAAACGTATATACAGGAACTCCATATTCGTAACTTGTTAAACGCTGCTGTGATTTATCGACATGAATCGATTTTGCCGACACATCATCATTCATATGCGGAGCAGCATTTGCGACAACGATACCAGTAGTTTTCGCATCATCTATGATTGGTGATGCGACGAGTGCATCGGTGCTGTCGGATGCGTATGGTGCAATGGTTTGTGTTTCTGTTCCGCCCACATTCATGAAAATAATTTTTGGTACTTGATGTCCGTTGGTGATGTATCCAATGTTCCCGTCAACAACAATCGGTGATATGAGTGCATTAGATGACGCGACGTCTACAGCTGATGATACGGCGCTCAATGATGATGTTGTTTCGTCGAACTCGAGCGTTGTAATAATCGGATTCGTTTGATATGTCATCGGCGATGCGACGATCTCATCAGTACCGTCACTATCGATGTCGGCGACCGCTACGCTTACTCCAGTATTGCTCAGCGCACTACCAAGAAATGTTTCAGCAATCTTTTTTCCTTGTGCATTGAAGACGATGATGTCTGGTCCGCCGCCAGCATTCGCGCCAACAACAATGTCGCCAACGCCGTCGCCAGTCACGTCGCCGCATGCAACGTTTACTCCACCGATGAACGATTCGTTGAATGCGAAGAAACCAGGATTCTTCAGATTGCCCATGGCGTCAAAAATGCGAACATGTGAACCGCCATACCATGCGGCACCAGTGATGATCTCCGATACTCTGTCACCATCAACATCGCATGCTGTAACGTTCACGCCGCCACGGTAGCCCTTGTCGTATGCAAGGAACGATCCAATGAATGATCCATCTTGGCGAAACACCGAAACGGTTGGGTCCGCATCTTCTCCAGAACCGACGAGGATTTCGCTTATTCCATCTGTTCCAAGGTCCGCGCTTGCGACACTTTGAATCAGTGCGTTTGGGTCGGCGTAGGGGATAAAGATCGTGACGATATTTCCGTTGACATCGAGAATGCGAACGTCGGGTTGGGAAGCAGCCATACACAACATCGGAGCGAAAAGCGCAATCGCCGATAGGAGGAGAACGGTCTTGATCCTGAACATAGATGCAGGTAGTATACTGCCTCTTGCTCTTCCTTTTTATGAAACTTTCTCGACGCTTTCCATTTTTGCACGTTGTGAGCATTTGGCGCTTTCGAGCCCTCCGCTGGTTTCAGTGGATATTTTTTCGTCGTTTAGCCACGGTGCGCCGTGCGCAGATTTTGCCATTCAAAGTGGCATCGCACGAATCGGTTCTTCTTCGAAAGCTCGGAGATGCCGATATGCGGCTGCAGCACAATAAGATCACGAATCTGAAGCTTGCGTGTGCCACAATGGACGGAGTCATTATCCGTCCCGGTGAAACGTTTTCATTTTGGAAACTTGTGGGCTGGCCGACGGTGCGAAAGGGATACGTGACAGGGATGCTGCTTTCCAACGGAAGGGTTCAGGAGGGAATTGGGGGCGGATTGTGCCAGTCGGCGAACTTGCTGTATTGGATGGCGCTGCATTCTCCGCTCGTCATCAGAGAGCGTCATCGCCATAGCTACGACATCTTTCCAGACTCTGGCCGCGTCTTGCCATTTGGAACGGGTGCCGCCGTGTACTATAACTATGTCGATCTGCAATTCTATAATCCAACGGATATTACGTTTCAGATCAACATCAGGGCAAGCGAGACCCATCTCCACGGAGAGATCCGATCTGACATCATGACGTCGGTCTCGTACAAGATTTTGGAACGCGAGCATCAATTCCTCCGTTCGAAAAAGACAGGAAAGGTGTTTCGTGAAAACGCTATTTTCCGTCAATCCTTTGATAAGCGTACGGGGAATATGCTTTCCGACGAGCTCCTGTATCGAAATCATTGCGAAACGCTCTATGCGTTGCCGGCCTCTGTTCCCGCGGTCGAAATTGCATAAATAAAAACACCTCGTCTTGCGATGAGGTGTTTTTATGGTGGACCAACAGGGACTCGAACCCTGGACCCTCTGCTTGCAAAGCAGATGCTCTACCAACTGAGCTATTGGCCCTAAGCGCGAGTACTGTATCAAACCCGGGGAAAGGCGTCAAAGGCTATTTGACGGCGTTTTCCGGAACTTCTCCGGCCAGGAATTCCTCGATATTTTTGACGACCTGTTTGCTCATGGCGATTCGAGTTGTAAGGGTTGCGCTTGCAGTGTGCGGTGTAAGAACGACATTTTGAAGCCTTCGAAGGCGATCCGCGATTCCAGGATCGACGGCGATATTCGGTTCGCCCTCATACACATCAAGACCCACTCCTCCGAGATTGCCATGTTCAAGAGCGCTAACCAGTGCGCTCGTATCAATAATTGGTCCTCGAGCCGTGTTGATGAGGAGCGCGGTAGGCTTCATGAGCGCAAGTTCTTTTGCGCCGATAAGATGCGTGGTCGACGGGAGAAGGGGAACGTGAAGGCTTACGATATCGGCTTCGGAAAGGAGCGATTCCTTCGTCCGGTATTCTGCTCCGAATTCAGCCTCGAACTTTGGATTCGGTTTGATGTCGTTGTACAGGATTCGTAAGCCAAATCCGTCTTTCATTCGTCGTGCAAGACCGGAGCCGATCGCGCCACCGCCGATGATGCCGAGGGTTTTTCCGGCGATATCGGTTCCAAGGAGAAGTTCTGGCCCCCAGCCATGATATTTTCCTTCACGAGTGTATCGATCGGTTTCAACGATACGGTGCGCTAGGGCGAAGATGAGTGCGATGGCATGCTCGGCAACGGATTCATTGATTTCTGGTGTTGGGGCATTGGTGACGACGATGCCGCGCTTTTTTGCTTCGGCGACATCAACATTGTCGAACCCCACGGCGTAGTTCGCGATCATCTTCAGTTGTGGGCCAGCAGCGGCGAAGACTTCAACATCGATCTTGTCGGTAAGAATTGAAACAAGGATATCGATTCCTGCAACGCGCCTGAGAAGCTCATCCCGAGGGATGATTTGATCTTCGGCATATGAATCAACCTCGACATTCGGCAGGGAACGGAGAAGCTCAATTCCAGGAGAGGGAATATGGCGGGTAACAAAGATTCGTGTTGGCATATACAAAAAGCAGACGATGATTCGTCTGCTATTGTAGCACTATGGTTACTTTACCGAGGCCCAGTTGATTGAGGAGAGCATAGTTTCCCATTCGCTGTCGGTAACATTGCTCTGTCGCAGAAGCTCAACGACGTTGGTCTGTGTGCGGTATTGCAGGAGCGTGAACGGGCCTGAATACGCATCGATGCCGCCGGGGTCGAAGGAACCTTTAACCGTGACTAATGTTCCCGTCCCTTTTGCTGTGCTCGTTACCGTGACGTTGCTTACTCCAGTAATCTTTGCCAGATTTGCCTTGATCGTCGATTCGTCTGTTGAGCCGAGAGGATATCGCGGCGCAACTGCTGTTTCAACGATGCCGAGATTCGCAATCACGTCTCCAGCCATTGAGAATTGAGAAGGGAAGCCCACGCCACCGCATTCGTTGCAGTTCATGTAGATTCCGGTTGTCCCTGCGAAAGTCGCTCGTGGTCGGACTGGGTCTTTTGCATTGTTTTCAAAGCCACTTCCGGTCCAGTTTATTGGTAGCGTTAACGAGGGGAGATAGTCGTTGCCAGAAAAAGGGATGCCTTTGGTGGTATTCGCTGATGCCGTTACTGGTTCCGCGTTGCACGCTTCTGAGATACGGGTCAGATTCGTGGTAATGCCATTGATGGTGCCGTTTTGGCAGGCTGCGGCCATTTCGGACGATGAGAGCCCGTTCGATGAGTTCCTTGTGAGAAGAATCCCTACGATCACAATGGAAAATACCGCAATCCAGGTGAGTAAAATGAGCATCCAGGTGTGGACTTTGCTTGGTGGGGTTTGTGTCATGTCGTCCATACGAAGATTACGATTACACTTTTCGAATTCGGTAGGCACCGAGATCATTTTCCTTTGGCCATGCGCGAAGTATACCAGCCTTCGCGCCGATATGTTGAATGACATGTTCGGCATTCATTGTGCCAAGCCGCAGCGCGTCTTCGATACTCAGGTTGCTTGCGATTGCTGCGGTAAATGCCGATCCGAATGCATCTCCAGCTCCGGTGCGGGAGGTTGATGCGACGCCGGTGGTGCGGCAGTGCCAGGTGGATTTGTCTTTTCGCGCCCATGCGCCATTTTGACCATCGGTAATAACAACAATTTGCCCTGGCAACGCGAGGAGCTCACACTGCACTTTTGGATCGGTCGACGGCTTTCCGCTGAGGAGCTGCGCCTCTTGAAGATTCACGATAAGGACTGCGACGAGTTTACGAATCGGATCGAGCCCGCGCCCGCTTTTCAGTTCTTGCCCGCCTGGATTCCATGCGAGCATCGATCCTTTTCTCTCGCATGCTTTCGCGATCCCTAATGCGAGTGCAATATTCCCCCCGAGGGACGTGAGGTACACGACGTCTGCGGCAATTTTTGAAAACTTGATGTCCTTTTCGCTGAAGTTTGCGCTTGCGCCGCGGAATACTAAGACGGTTCGCTCGCCACCCTCCGCGGTAAGAAGTGTGCTGTATGCGGTCATTTCCTTTTTCGCGACCGACACGAGCGAAGTGTTGATTCCGCGATCAGCGAGCTCGGCAAGGATATCGCGGCCATTGGTATCGTCGCCGACGCGGGCCATGAGGCTCGTCGCGAATCCAAGATTTACAAATGTTGCCGCGGCATTCGTTGCGCCGCCGCCGGTTGCGATGGTGAGTTCATCGACATCGATTTTCGATCCCAGCGTCACGCATTCCGCCACCACTCCCGGGTTTCCCGGCATTGGCATCACTTTGAAGAGTTTTGAGAACAGAAACACATCACGTGTTGCAGAGCCGATGGTAAGGACGGTGGGGGAGGACATATTATGTTCGAGATCGATTCCAAAGCTTTACGTAATGCATGTAGTTTTTCGCAATTGCGTCGATGGCTTGGGTTTTGGTGAATTTCTTTTCCGTGTACTTCTTGATCGGTTCAAAGAAAATGGTGCGTCCAATCGCGAAGCCGTCGACCGCGCCGCTTTTTGCCGCAGTAACAACCCAGCCATCAACCTCTTTCATCGATGCTCCCCGGCCGAGAAGGATCATTGGCGCTTGCGCAACAGTTGCAAGCTTTTTCCAATCCTTCATCGTTGGTAACATTTCGAGCTTCCAGACAGTTGGACGGATTCCGTGCTTTTGCATGTCTTTGAGCGCGATCGTCGCGCGCTTGAGCGGAGAAGCTTTTCCGTGAATGAGCGGCTCGAGCATGAATGGAATGTTTTCTTCGATACAGAAATGCGAAAGCTCTTGAAGCTTCTCCATTTTTTCCTCGTTGAGTTCTTTGTCGCCAACGTTATAGTTTACGAGCGCCTTTGCAAATGTTGGATCGCGCTTCACTAACGCTCTACCGAAACCACGTCCATGAATGAACTGAAATGTCGCCCCACCGCTTTTCTCTGTGGAAACGATGTGGGTAATGCCAAGCTTCTTCGCCTTTGCCAAGATTGCTTCGCCGAATTCTTCATCGAGGAGAATACCGCAATCGCCTTCGTCTTTGATCTCTTTGTACGCCTTAAGGAATCCGTCGAAGATGATGGATTTGAGTGCAACAATTTTTTTTGCGATTGCTGGGCTTGGCGGATACGCCACCTGAAACAGCTCGTGGGTAAGCCCGCTTCGATGGTCAAAGGGAAGGATGAACAATGGTTTCATAGTGTTTTGGTTGTGTATGTTGGATTGGATGCGAGGGTCTTCTGAAGGTCGGCGAATGTTTTGAGTCCGGCGGTCGGGCCAACTTGGCCGATGACTGCGGCGGCATTTGCTGAGCCGAATTGGAGTGATTCGCCAAGGGGGAGCTTGTGAAGCATCGCACCAAGGAATCCCGCGGAAAATGCATCTCCCGCTCCAGTCGCCTCAATGCGGTCGCCGGAAAATATAGGGGCAAACGTTAGCGTTGTGCCGTCAAAGGCGTATGCGCCGTTTGCGCCGTCGGTAAGAACGACGATTCCTGCGCCAAGGTGATGGAGTCCTGCAACGATGCCGTGAACGCCTTCTCCGTTTTGAATGTGGAGGAGTGATCGTGCTTCGTTCATGTTGACGAACAGAATATCGGTGACGCGGAGAAGGCTGAAGAGCGCAGTTTTCTCTTCAGCAATCTGCACGGTGCCCGGATTAAAGCTGATTCGTGTTCCATGATGCTTTTTCATGGCGATGGCATCTGCATAGAGCTGTTCGTACCCCTCGCCAAGTTCGGAAATATGAACCCACGACGCGTGCTTTGTGGTGTCGGGCAAGCGATATTCAACATGCGCGTGGTCGACGAATTGTGTGGACTCGCCTTTGTAGGTTAGAACGGTCGCTGCGCTTGATCGGACGCCGGGTTTTGCAACAACGTGCGTTGCGCTAACGCCGTGGCGTTTAAGGAACGCTTTCGCGTGCGCATGAATATCGTCATTGCCCATAACGCTGACGACGCCGGTTTTCTTTTGAAATTTCGCTACACCAACGGCGACATTTGGGGCGGTTCCGGCAATTTCTGCCGTCATGGCGGTAACGGGAATCTTTTTCCCGTATGCGATGCATAGCTTGCAGTCCGGCATGTGGAGCGCACACATCACGCTCGCGTCGGGCACCAAAATAAAGGTGTCCAACTTGATATCGCCAACCGTCATCAAATCGAGCATACACAGGGAGTATACCGCGAGGGGAAGGTATGAGCGATCGGGATTACCCTTGAGCGAGGGAGGATTACCTCCCGAGCGAATTGAGCGATAAACAAAACGTAAACAGCTCCCATCTCTTCACCCGCCCAATTTGCTCAAGGTGTAATCGCCGATCGCCCAAGCGTAGCGATCGCTCATTTATAGTCCCCGATATACGTACCACGGCACAAGTTTTTCGCCTTTGATCGTTTGGATCGGTTCGATATCGGGCAACGGCCAGGCCTCGATGGCGATGAGGGCGTTCGGTTTCAGCTCGCGCTTCAGCGTTGCGATAAACTTGGGGTAGGCTTTTTGCATGAGAAACGCTACGACCACGTCGGCATCGTTGAAATGTTTCTTGAAGAAATTTCCAAATCGGAGTGAAACGTTTTTATATTTTATCGGATGACGAAGTTTCACCATCATTCCGATGAAAAGGGGAAGAAGCGCAACGTCGTAGCCGATGCAACGAGCGTTTGGATACCGATCGGCGAATTCGAAGAGAATCGATCCGGATCCGCAGCCGAGATCGTAAATGGTCACCGATTTCTCCCCCTACTTTCGAAGGAGGGGGTCGGGGGGAGGTATGACGAGACTATCAACCAACAACTTCCTTTGCGCCGAAAGGGTTGGCACCCACGGAGCCGCAAGAATGGAGCCCCATGCCATGGTGCCTACGATGACGAAAAGTATCCAGAAAAAGAACATAGGGTTAAGCGGTTAAGGCGGTGAAAACGGTTATTCCGGATAACCATTTAACCAAGGGTAATCCCGATTAACCAAGCGCTAGCGATTAACCGTTATCTCGGTCCCAACATCGCGAGAAGTTCCTTTTCCTCGCCCGGTGTGAGATGGCGCCACTTTCCCTGAGGGAGTCCGCCAAGTTCAACATTCATCACGCGGATACGCTCAAGGTTTTTGACGTTCACATGCATCGCCTCACACATGCGGCGAATTTGGCGGTTCTTGCCTTCAACGAGGGTAATCGCAAAACTCATGTCGCCGAGCTTCTCCACTTTTGCTGGATAGGTTTTCCGGCCCATGATTTCGATTCCCGTCGACATCTGATGAACGAAGTCATCGGTAACAGCGCGGTCGATGGTGACGACGTACTCCTTTTCGTGCTTGCCCTCTGCGCGAAGAATCTTATTCACGATGTCGCCGTCATTCGTAAGCAAAATCAAGCCAGACGATGCCACGTCCAAACGGCCAATGTGAAAAATGCGCTCCGGATAGGCCACAGCCTCAATGATATTGTCCTTTGCCTTTGGATCCGACGTACAGATGATCCCGACGGGTTTGTGATACGCGAGATACACCCGTTTCTGGCTTGGTTGGGCCACGCGTTTGCCGTTCACGGTAATAGATTCGGTCCCATTGACCTTTATTCCAAGCTCCGCCTTTTTCCCATCGACCACGATTTTCCCAGCCACCATCAACCGATCTGCTTCCCGGCGGGAGCAAATCCCAGCATCCACGAGATATTTGTTGAGACGCATGAGTTCCATATGGCGCGTAGTGTAGACAAAAACTCATTTTTTTGCTAATCTGAGTGCGGTTTCGGTGCTAAATCTCCAACGTGGGGCTAGAAATGAATCTGCTGTTGTTGAAAGAACTCGTTCAAGAACTTCAGATCGCCGTCGATGAGCTCGACGGCCGGCCGCTGACAAAAGCGGTAACTGGCATGTGGGACGACTTTCACGCTGCGCTTGTGGATCATCCCCAAACGTTGCAAGTGTTGGACCACATCAGGTGCGATCGCCCGGGTTCGGCGCTTTCGCTGGCGAAGAGCATCCTCATGAAGGAGTGCAACACTGCATCGACCGGCAACATTTCGGTGGCTTCGGCCGCCTAGGAACGAAGAACGACGGCCACGCGTGCCGTCGTTCGCTGCGTTAAAACACAAACACCACCCATTGCTGGGTGGTGTTTGATGAAAACCGCTGTGAGAGAGATACAGCGACTTTGAAAGAGTTTTCCCTATACAGAAATCCCTCAACATATTGCTGGGGGATCCTCAGGAATACCGTACATACGAACGAAAGATTCGCACGCCGAGAGAGAGGCATGAGAAATTCCGACAGCATACGTTCGGTATTCATGAAGGCCTCTACGCCCTAGGGGGAGTAGAGGAGGGGTGTCAGGTTTGCTTGCGCAGTCGCGCCCACTGCGCAGGCACTTGGCCTGCGGTGGTGATGCGATACCCCGTGAGTTCAACGAGAGCATCCACCATGACGAGTGACCCGGTGTGGTCCCATCCTCCGACGCCGCATTGCGACTCTCCGGGGAGCGCTCGCCGCTCACCTTTCCAGGCGTAGGCGATCTTCTCCCCCTTTTCACGGAGGAATTTCTCGGCTTCGTCCATCGCCGTGGACTGGGGGCCGAGCACCCAGGTGATTTCTCTGAGTGTTCCAATAAGAGAAACCTGTTCGCGAAGTGTGAGGTGTTCGATTGGAAAACCGAAATCTTTGCTGAGCTGCGTTCGCATGCCAAGATCAAACGTAAAAGCAATATCTTCTGCAACATCTGGTCGCACGAGGTCTGGATGTTGAGCGAGTGGAGTGACCGCTCCGTACTCGGCGTCTCGTACACCTACAAGTCGACCCATGCGATCGTACGCGCCAACGTTTTCGGGAGAGAGTTTGACGATCACGAGCGCTGGATCATCGGACGACTTGCGTAGCGCGGAGTCTTCTTGCGCTCGCACCTGCTTTTCCCATAAAAATTCCACCACCGCCTCTTCGTCAAACCATGGTTCAGGTATGGCAAGAAGATCTTGATCAGTTACGCCTTCGGCGAGTCCTTCCCAGTGGGTTTTCCCATTGAGTTCGTATGGAGCCTTGAACCGCGTAAGGATCTCTCGGCGCAACCCTGCGTCTGGTGGCCACCAGTTAGTATTTCTCGACAGCATCGCCTCGGCCTTGCGTCGGAGAAGGGGATTGGCTTCTGGTGAGCTAATGAGTTCGTCGAGCGTATTTTCGCTCACGATGTCGAGATCGTCATGTTCGCCGGCGTGTTCTCGCGCAGAAATTATCGCGGTATCCAGCAGCGTTAAAAGTCGCCCGTTTAGTCGAGCGTTGGTATTCCAGTGCGGGAATTCGCGAAGGACGCCAATACACGTGTTTTCAACAAGGCCCCGCATCAATCGATCACTGCTCCAGGCGTCGTCGGTTGTGAGTGTTGTGGTTACCGTTTCAAGAACGGTATTCCATCGGGCTTCGGTGTTTTGATGTGGCATTGGCTGCTCTCCTCGGCGTTCATCGTCGTATTCGGTCGCTGGCGATCGCAAGTGCAAAAATTGCAGGGCGTGCAATTTTTCATGGTAGCGCTCTAGGCCTTCAGCGGCCGAAGGTTCCGGAACCTTCAGCCCTTCATGGGGTAAAAAGTGATCTTCATACATACCTATCGTCGTTTCATGGCTTGCTTTGCCGCCTTCACAATCCACGCTGCAGTGAGGTGATAGTGTTCAAGGAGTTCATCCGGTGTTCCAGACTGCCCAAATGTATCGTTCATTCCGATTCTTATGATCGGCACAGGGCATTCTTCCGACAGTAGCTCGCACACTGCGCTGCCCATGCCGCCGGCGATCTGCGCTTCTTCGACAGTTACGACTGCGCCGCATTCTTTCGCTGCCTTTACGATCGTCTCCTTATCGAGAGGTTTGATCGAGACACAATTGATCACGCGCGCATCGATTCCAGATTTTTCGAGATCGCGTGCCGCTTTGAGCGCTTCGTAGACTTGAGGGCCACAGGCGATAATCGCAACATCGTTTCCCTTCGTCAGAACTTGCGCCTTACCGATTTCGAAAGGGGACTTTTCTGTAGTGAAGATCGGTGTCGCCTCACGACCAAGGCGAATGTAGACTGGTCCATCGATTTCGGCTGCGGCGATGGTTGCCTTCTCTGCCTCAATCGCATCACACGGCACAAGAACCGTCATGTTCGGCAACACGCGCATGAGTGCGATATCCTCGGTCATTTGATGTGTTGCGCCATCTGGGCCAACGGAAACGCCGGCGTGAGCCCCAGCGATTTTGAGATTCACGTTTTGCAAGCATCCCGTAGTACGGATTTGCTCCCAATTTCTGCCAGGGGAGAATGCGGCATAGCTTGCGATGAATGGAATCTTTCCTGCGAGTGCCATGCCGGAAGCGATAGCCGCAAGCGATTGTTCGGAAACACCCATCTGAACGTACCGATCCGGAAATGCGTTCTTAAAATCGAGCACGCGAGTGGATTCGCTCAAGTCTGCACAGAGTGCCACCACGGATTCGTTCCGTATCCCAGCTTCAACCAACCCTCGACCAAAACCATTCCGCGTTGGTTCGGTTTTGATGGTTTTCGCAAAGAGATCTTTGACGAGTTTTGCGCTGGCGAGGGTGGACATGCGCGTATTGTAACATTCTAAACCCCCTCCGACTCCCCCTTGGCAAGGGGGAGGGGTATCGCCTCCTGAATTCGAAGAAGAACATCGTCGATATTTGAAAGGACTTCGTGATTTGAGAAACGCAAAACGTTTATTCCAAGACCGATCATGAAAGCGTCACGCTCGTCATCGTAGGTTCGTGCATTTGGGTGTGCGTGTGATCCTCCGTCGATTTCGATGACGAGCTTATTCCTTGGAGAGTAAAAATCCGCGATATATGGACCAATGCCGAATTGTCGTCGAAACTTTATACCGAGCGATTCTCCTCTCGGCGCTTTCCATAGCAACTGTTCCGGTCCGGTCATGTTTGATCGCATGGATTTTCGTCGTTCTATACTCCATTCCTGATTGTATATCCGTGTCATGAGATCAGATTCAGTCGATAACTCTCCCCCTTACCAAGGGGGAGTAAGGAGGGGGTCGAGTTACTTTCTGCGCTTTGAAACATCTCGACGACGAGTGATGAGCCAGTAGATGAATGCAACAAGACCAACAGGAATGCCGACGGCGGTACCGATGATAGCCGCCCAGATCAGCACGGAAAGTGCATGCTGACCAAGGGTAATAACGAGAGCGACTGCAGAGTTTGCATCGCGCGCAGGATCGAATTTGCTGTCGCTCGCGGTCTCTGCGGTTGGCTCTTCAGAAACCACGATGCTGATCGTTGCGAGATCGGTGCGGTTGGTGAGGTAGTTGACTTGGCCCTGAAGTGATTCGATGTCTGCACGAACAATCGCAAGATGTTCTTGAACAGCGAGAACTTCGCCAACGGTGGTGGCACTCTTGAGAATGATGAGATATTGCTCTTCCTGCGCCTTCGCAGCGGCGAGCCGAGCGGAAACGTCGGTGAACTGTTCTGTGACGTCTTCACCGGAAATCGATTCGTTATTTACATGCACGCCAAACCCTTTAATGTCGGTCATCGTTGCATCAAAATCGCCGGAAGGAACTCGAAGAACAATGTATGCCGAGGTTTTTCCTTGTTCATCGTCGCTCGTTGAGGATGTTTGAACAAAGCCACCCCGTATTGTTGCGAGGTTCGAAACGAGGCTTACCGTTGATGGCACGTCGTTCGATGTCATGTCGATCGATCCTGTTTTAATGACGCGCTGATCCACGGTTGTCGTTGTTGAAACGTCCGTTGTTGTAGTCGCTGATGGCGCCGGTGCGGTTTCTGGCGCGATGGCGTATCCCATCATTCCTCCGCCGAAGGAATCCGATGCACTGACGCTCCCGGACGACGAGCTTGTGACAGCGTTCCGTTCGGTTTTATCCCACCAGCTCATCATGGAAGACGGTCGTGGCATGCTTGCATATGTTGCGAGCAAAATGAGCGCGACGAGCACTAGGCCGGTAATGAGCATGAGTCGAGCGATGCGTGCAAGGAACGATGGGGTACGGGTCATAGACTTTCGTTAGATATTTTTCCTCCTAAGGTTCGTAATTCCTTGAGTGCTGCACCAAGTTCTTTTCGGTCTTTCGGTGGCTTTCCGTGCCAACTCGGCTCGCATTCCATGAAACTGACGCCTTTGCCGGGAATGGTATGGGCGATAATGACCGTTGGTGCCTCCCAGGTACTTTCTCCACGGTCGCAGGCATTGATGATGTCGCGAATATTGTGGCCATCAATCTCCAGAACATTCCAGCCGAATGCGGTAAATTTATCGTGGAGTGGTTCAAGCGGCATGATATCTTCTGTATAGCCGTCGATTTGGATGTTGTTGCGGTCGATGATCCACGTGAGATTGTTCAGCTGATTTTTCGCGGCGAAGAGCGCAGCTTCCCACGTAATTCCACATTCCAGTTCGCCGTCGCTCATGACGCAATACGTGTGCCATGGTGATCCATCCATTTTTGCGACGTATGCGGCGCCAACAGCTTGCGACGATCCATCACCGAGCGGGCCGGACGTGTTTTCGAGCCCCGGGAGAAATCGCATTTCCGGATGTCCTTGAAGGCGAGAACCGAACTTTCGTAGAGTTTTGAGTCCGTCGATGGGGAAGTAGCCAGCGTGTGCCATGGTGGCGTAGCGAACAGGGACAATATGACCGTTGCTCAGAAATAACCGATCGCGCTCGTCCCATGTTGGCCGCTTCGGGTTGTGATGGAGAATGTGAAAGTAGAGGGCGGTGAAGATATCTGCCATTCCAAGAGGTCCGGCACTATGGCCGCTGCCCGCAGTAAGAAGCATCTTTAAAATATCCTCACGGATGCTATTCGCGATGAGCTCGAGTTTGCGGACGTCGCCATCGGTAATGGCGGAAATGGTGTGTCGACGTTGTGGCATAGCCGAAGTATATCAAGAAACAAAAATCACTCGCAGTGTTGCGAGTGATTTTTGAACCGATCTGACAGAAGGTTTTTCATTTGTGACGAGTTTGGGTGCGCATCGAGCAAATCTTGTGAGGCGTACTTCATGGGTACGTTGAGCAAGTTTGCCATGAGGCAAGCCCAAAATCGGCCAAATGAGAAAGCTTCTTTATTGAACGTAGATCGCGCCGGTGTTGCCGCTGTCGTAGCTATCGAAGAAGGTATAGGTTCCTCCTTCAGAGAAACGATGGGTGAATGTTCCACCAGCTTCCATGGTGCCGGTGCCCCATGAGAGATCGTCACTCGTTGCAGTGTGCTTTTCGCTGTCCGTGTTTGTGAACGTGACGGTTTCTCCGGCGCTGATCGTGACGTCGATTGGGCTGTAGCCGTTGCTCGTGATGCTGATGTTTGCTGGAGCGGTGAGATCTTTGTCGGTATTGATGCTGGTTGCGGCTGCAGTTTCGGTTGTTGATGAATAGTCGCTCGACGATTCAATCGCAGCACCGATGCTGTAGTTGCTGAAGAATCCATCTGGTACGTCGTCGATTTTTGTGTTCCATGTGCTGCCGTAGAGCGTTGTTGCAACGGATTCACTGGTGACGTGGCGGAGTACGCCACCTGCACTGATCGCGTAGGTTTTTGGATCAGAGTTAATCTTGATCATTTTGCTTCCTGGCTTGTAGGTGACGTTTCCGCCCATCTGGATATTTGCGAGATCGGCGTCGGAAAGGAACTTCACGCTGTCGAAGTTGCTATACCAAGTGAAATACGTCTTGTCGTTTGGAAAAACATAGCGGAAACCGTCGGCGCCCATGTAATACACGGCGGAGAACGATGTGCCGCGGATCAAGTCGCCCGACACAACGGTGGACGATGCTTGAACGCGATCTGTGTGCCACAGACCTACCGCGCCAATAATGGCAGCAATGGCGACAAAAGAACCAATGAACGAAAATGCTCGTTTAGTCATAGAAGATATTGTTACTATGATGATATCAAATCTTGTGAATGCCGGGAAGCGGAGTGCTGTGTGTGAGATGTTGATATGCGTCGTGAGGCCGTTTTTCAGACCAAATTGCGTGTGTAGCGATGAATGCATTCGCTCCAGCCGAAACAGCGGATGGTGCGGTTTCCATATTCATCCCGCCATCGACCGCAATGGTAAGTGAGTGATACAGCGATCGTGTTCTGCGGATTTTTGCAAGAATTGGTTCGCTAAGAAATGTTTGCCCCGACGCTCCCGGTTCCACACCCATAATGAGGACACGATCCGGAAGCTGTGGAAGATCTCCAAGAATGTCTGGCGATGTTCTTGGACACAGCGCGACGCCAGTCTCAAGCTCGAGCTCGCGAATTTGATCGAGAATTGGTGCGATCGGTCTTTCGATTTCCGCATGAACGATGGCGCGAATCGTTTCGGGCACAATCGATTTCCATTGTTCGATGATCGACATGGGATTTTGGACCATGCAGTGGAGTTCGATGGTCGGCAGACCGGAGGGGGAGGTGGGGACCGCTGCGATCGCCGCCGCATCACAAAAACACGTCGCGCCAAACATTGTTCCGTCGAGAATATCCACGTGTGCAGTCATTCCAGGCTGCCAAAAGCCGGGGAAGAAGAGTTTTTCCCGAAGCTCTGTGGCGTCTTGGGCGAGAATTCCTGGGAGGACCTCGATCATAGTGTTATTCGTTTTCCTCAATTTTTGAAATCTCTTTCACGCGCCGCTCATGCCGCTCTTCACCAGAAAATCCGGTATCGATAAACGCATCGACGATTGCGAGGGGCTTATCGACGGCATCGATTCGACCAGACAGACAGAGCACGTTCCCATCGTCATCGTTTCGCAGACTTCGTGCAGCGGGAATCGAGAATCCGATTCCGGCGCGGATCCCATCGAACTTATTCGCCGCAATACAGATGCCTTCGGCGCTGCCGCAGACAAGGATGCCAAGCGATCGCGGGTTTTCACGCACAACCCCAGCCACCCGAGCGGCATACGTCGGGTAATCGTCGTTCATATCAAGAACGTGAGCACCAAGGTCTTCAACATCAATGTTCCGATCCTGAAGATGGCGCTTTACGCTTTCTTTGAGCGCATATCCGGCGTGATCTGCGCCGATATAGATGACGGAAGGGGAAGTCATGCGGGTAGTATAGCCCAATTGAATATTGAAGATTCGACCCCTTTTTGCTACCATCGTTTCATCAAAACTAATCGAGCCCGAGTATTCGGTGTCTCACTATGCCTGATATGCATAAGACTCACGCGCAAGAAGAACAGGATCTTTTAGAATATTGGGCAAAGCATCGCGTCTTTGAACGTTCCGTGGACCAGCGAAGCATGGACCGTCATTACACGTTTTACGATGGTCCACCATTTGCTACAGGGTTGCCGCATTACGGTCATATTGTTGGAAGCATCATGAAGGATGTGGTGCCACGGTTTTGGACCATGAAGGGGTATCGCGTGGAGCGAAAGTGGGGTTGGGACTGTCATGGATTGCCGATCGAAAATTTGGTTGAGAAGGAATTTGGATTGGAATCAAAGAAAGATATTCTTGCGTACGGTATTGGGAATTTTAACGATCGCTGTGAAGCGACGGTGCTGACGTATGTTGCGGAATGGAAAAAGATGATCCGTCGTCTTGGCCGGTGGGTTGACATGGAGAACGCGTACAAAACCATGGACGTGGAGTTCATGGAATCCATTTGGTGGGTGTTTGCGGAGCTTTGGAAGAAGAACAAAATTTACGAGGGCAAGAAAGCGATGCACGTGTGCCCGCGTTGCGAAACCACGTTGAGCAATTTTGAAGTTGCGCAAGGCTATCTGGACGTTACCGATATCTCTGTAACGGTGGCGCCGATGTTAACCGGTGGCCAGTGCGCCGGATCGCGAATGCTTGTGTGGACGACAACACCATGGACGTTGCCAGGAAACGTGTTGCTCGCTGTGCATCCAGAAATGACGTACGTCCGCGTGTCGTTTGAGAGCCAGACGTACATTGTTGCAAAAGCATTGGTCGAAAAGGTGTTTGCGGGAAAGGAATATTCAACTGTCGATGAAATGACCGGTCTCGATCTCGTGGATTCAGCCTACGAACCGCTGTTCCCAGTGTATGCCAATCACAAAGACGCGTTCCGTGTGGTGGCGGCAGACTTCGTGACCGATGCTGATGGAACTGGTGTGGTGCATATTGCGCCGGCATACGGTGAGGACGACATGAACCTTGGCGTTAAACTTGGTGTAAAGGGTATTCAGCACGTGGGCATGAATGGCCAGCTTGCGACTGAGGTCTCGGAATATCTCGAGGCTGAGGGCTACCACGTGAAAGGAATCCCGGTGAAGGCAAAGGGGGAGTACAGCCTTGTCGACATCGAAGTCATTAAATACTTGGCGCATCACGGAACGTTGTTTGCAAAGCTGAAATTTACGCACAGCTATCCGCACTGCTGGCGTTGCGACACGCCGCTCTTGAACTTTGCAACCAGTTCCTGGTTTGTGCGCGTTGCAGAAATGCGGGATCGATTAGTGGAAAACAATAAGGCGATTACGTGGGTGCCGGATAACATGAAAGAGGGACGGTTTGGAAAGTGGCTGGAAGGCGCTCGTGATTGGGCAATTTCCCGTTCCCGTTTTTGGGGCACGCCATTGCCGGTATGGAAGTGCGGCGATGAAAGCTGCGGTCATATCACTGTTATCGGTAGCGTCGCGGAGCTTCGAAAACGATCGGTGAATCCAATTTCGGATACACCGAACTTGCACAAGCATATTGTCGACGAACTGCATTTCAATTGCGAGAAATGTGAGTCCGGAATCATGTCTCGAATTCCTGAGGTGCTCGATTGTTGGTTTGAATCTGGTTCGATGCCATACGCGCAGTTGCACTATCCGTTTGAAAACTCCGATCAGCTCGCGGGCCGGTTCCCGGCGCAGTTTATTGCTGAAGGTCAGGATCAAACTCGTGGTTGGTTTTACACGCTTCACGTGTTGTCTACCGCGTTGTTCGACAAGCCGGCGTTTGAGAACGTCATTGTGAACGGAATTGTGCTTGCGGAGGACGGAAAGAAGATGAGTAAGCGCTTAAAGAACTATCCAGATCCAGCAGAAGTCATCGAAAAGTACAGTGCCGATGCCGTGCGCTTCTACTTGATGAGCACGCCGGTGGTGAAGGCAGAAAACTTGCGGTTCACAGAGTCTGGAGTGGATGAGGTGAGCAAGAAATTCATCACCATTCTGCGCAACGTGTTGTCCTTCTATCAGTTGTATCAGGAGCACGACACATTCGAGCCGGCGGTACCACGACATGTGTTGGATCGATGGATCTTATCGCGCTTAAATGAAACACTTGAAAGCGAAACGCAGTCGTTGGAGCAGTACGAGCTCTCTGATGCAACGCGAGGTCTTCAGTCGTTTGTGACGGACTTGAGCATTTGGTACCTTCGCCGATCTCGCGATCGTATGAAGGACGCCGGAGCCGATCGCGCAGAAGCGCTTGCAACGTTGCGAACCGTGCTCGAAACATTCTCTAAGATGATCGCGCCGTTCATGCCATTCTTGGCAGAGTACGTATACCTCGCTGTTACTCGTGGGGCGGACGACCGGTCCGTGCACTTGGAACTTTGGCCAGAAGTACAGCCAATCGAGCAGTCGATTCTTAAGGAAATGGGGGAGGCTCGCGCCATTGTATCCCGAGTGATGGAAGCTCGTGATAGCAGTGGTCGGGCGGTAAAGCAGGCACTCGGATCAATGACGATCGCGACGCCTTCTGGTGAGATCGACGAGAATATTCTCACTGTTATCCTCGATGAGGTGAACGTTCGAAAAGCGGTAGTGATGCAGGGGGAGGAGCTGATGGTGGACGTTGATACAAATCTCACCCCAGAACTCATCCGCGACGGTATTGCCCGCGAAGTAACGCGTCGAGTAAACGGTATGCGCAAAGATGGTGGGTTAACGATCGCCGACCGCATCGCACTCACGATCGATTCATCGTCCGACGAAGTAAAAACCATGTTCGCGGAGCACGGCGACGCCATCAAAGCCGACACGCTCTCATCGACCATCGAGTTCGGATCGATTTCGGAAGGCGCAACGTCTGTTTCGTTCCGCGTCGCGGAGCAGGATGTTACAATCGGAATAGTGAAAACCTAATGAGATTCTATGAATCCAGGCGAGCAGATTGGAGAAAGAAAGGAAGGCTGGCAGCATGAGAACTGGCGTATGTCGGAGCTCCTGGCTTTTACTCGTAAAGCTCATGCGGCTTCGCGTCCAGACGCCGAAGGAAGAGTGGTATATGATTCGTCTGTAGAGCTTCATTATTCTGGAGGAAGCCCGGAATCGTACGGGTACTGGTTGGTGGACGAGGAGTTGCCGGAAGGGCTCCGCGTCGCATCCGAAACCGTGGACGTGTTGTACGACGCTAGTGGCGCGCCAGTAAAGATTCACGGGTACGTGAATCTTGATCGCGGTCAGGGAACTGATGTGTATCTCCAGGGCAAGGCGCTCGCAGATTATCTAGGGGCGTAATCGCTAAAATATTGTTCTTCACAACATCCCCAAAACCGGGGATTTTGTGTTTTATTATTTGGCTAATGTTAGCCATTATACTTGACAGAAGTCACTTTTTGTGGCATAGTAGCGATATGGCAAGTCGTACCTCAGAAGGGTACGGAGCCTGTCTCTATGGCTTCGGGTGATCTCTGTGAGTCGTAATACCGTGGTTCACATCCTTATCTTCCTTACCGGCTTCGGAGGCTCTATCCTCTTTGTACGGATGGTTCCGGGCGGCAAGAGCTCTTTCAATCCGTCTCTCGTGTCGACTGCCTCCGCCAACCTCTCCCGTGAGGAGCGGGCCCTCAAGGACTGCGCGGATCTCGGCGGTGGTCTGTGGGTGGAGGATAGGGACAACGACGGCCTCGCACCGGGGTTGAAGAACGTCAACTTCACGGACAACTGGGTCTGTATTGTGTCCGGAACCCTCAAGGGCCACGTGCACGTATCGTCGGTGTTTCAGATCGGCGCCGACCGCGACGACAGTGACTCCAACATCCACTGACCGCCTCCGTAGGCGGAACGCCCTCCCACCCAGGCTCTCGCCTCGCGGTGGGAGTTCTGATTTTATGGAGCTTCCTCCATGTCTTGGGGAAAAATTGCGGTACAATGTTCGCATGTCCCTTGATCCACTGACCAGCATTATCATTTCCCCAAGGAACGACGTGGAGTCGCTCACGATTGTTTCGCTTGCGGAGGCGTTGCATATTCCGTGCGTTGTTTCGGCGCAGCCGCATGGGGCAACGCTCGATGCGGAACCGAACCTCATTGATCGCATTCGCGAAACGAATCCGGTTGCGCACGATATTGTTATTGTGGAGATGCCGAATGTTTCTACGGAAGACAAGCTGCGTGAGCTTGGGTTTGATGTGCATATTGTCGACCATCATCGGTACGAATCGCTGGACCGAATGAAGAAGGAGAGCTCGCTAGAACAGATTCGTGCACTGTTCGACATGGACGATACGACGTTGCGCATTGCGGGATTCGATCCGGTGCTTATTCGTGGCGTTGGTCTTATCGATCGCGGCTTTGTGTGGGAATTGGCAAAGGAGAATGTTCCAGAAGCCGATCGGAAGCGCATGATTGCACATTATCGCGAGCAAAATGCGGTGCTCGATCCTAGTCAGGCAAAGGAGGAGAAGGCGGCGTTGAAAGCATGGAAGAATAAGGAAGTTATCGAAGGCGTTATTGTTGTAACGATTCCCGATCCGGCACTTCGTATTCGCGAAGCGATTTCATTTCTCGCTGCTGAAGACTTTGCCGAAGCGCCAGTAACGGTGATTTATCAGCCCGGTCGAATCGTCTACATCCAAGAAACGCCGACAGCACTCGCGTTGCAACAAACGTTTGGTGGCTTCACTTTTGGACAGAATTTGTGTTGGGGCAAGCCGATTGATGCCGATGGAAATCTGCCAACGGTCGATGAAGTGATCGCGGCTCACCGTTTGGCGCTTCTCACGAGCTAGTATGGATTTTCTTGCAAAACCCGAGCACCGATCCACACGATCGGTCCAGACTCTTATCGATGAAATGCTCACGGAACCTCGATTGCACAATGCTCGAGATCGGTTCGGTGCGGTCGTACAAGATATTCCATCGATTTCGGTGTTGTCGACCACACCGCAAACCGCGCCGCGCCATTGCGAAGGGCCGTTTGTTGCGGATCACATCATCCGAACATTCGCCGCAATCGATGCAATCGCGAGCGGGGAATCGATGCGAGACTGCGAGGACATCGCGACGGATCCTGTGCTTTCCCTTGCGCTTCTCGATGCGGAGGAGGCGATTCGCGATTTTCCAGACGTGTTTCGTGCGTTTGCCGTCATGCACAATATCGCGAAGCCGGATCGATTATTGTTGGTCGCGGAATCCGGGTCGGTAGGGGAGAGAGAAGGATTTGTTCGGTTGAATCGCCGAGCAGATGAATATTCAACGTCATCCGAGCTTCATCGCTACGACAAAATGCGACGGGCACATGGTGGTGACAGCGCATCGTGGTTTGCACAATCTGGAATTGTTGCAACATACGATGACGCCGATCGCGCGGTGATTGCGCCACAGTATGCCGAGGCTCGCGCAGCGATTGTTCGTTGCTTCAACCTTGAACATGCGTACGAAAAGTTCATTGCAGAGCTCTGTTGGAGTCACGACGACGTCGAAGAGTTTTTTATAACCCCTGGAAACGAATCGGAGTTCGGCGTGTTTGCGGCCCGTGCAGGAAAAGCAGGACTGAATGTAGAGAAATATTTGGATGCGCTGCTCGCGATTGCGTTGCTTGATCACGATATTGGTCGGATAGGTCTTATTCGACCTATTCCGTTACCAGTCTTTCGAGCATTTGCGCTTGCCGAACATACGGCGATGTCAGAACGATTCGCTGCTCGTGAGGCTCGGCAGGCTCACGCTCGAAAACTTCGGATCAAATCAATCCTCGGCGATTCTGGTCTCGCGCCCGAGGTGATCTTTGCACTCTTAAAGACGCCGATCGGCCCAGAGCGCGGCGTTGTTATGGAACATGTGTACGAAGTGACTCGTGGTGAGTCGCAAGGCGAGGTGTTCGGCGATCACGCCGGGCATATTTGTGAATGCGCCCACCGTGCACAGAAGCTCCTCGCGGCTGAAGGCCTTTCCGTGTAGTAGGACTTCCTCATTTGGCCTCTTTTCGGCTTGTCGCATCGTCGAATCGCTCTACGTACACACGAAGTACGTTTCGCGAGTTCTCCTCGCTCCGCACCGAAAATAGTCACAAATGAGAAAGTCCTATAAAATTAAGATATGATCGCCTATTTAGACGGAACAATTACTGGGCTTGAATCCGACGGCGTTCTCTTGGAAGTGAACGGCATCGGGTATCGTGTTTTTGTTGCGCGACAGAAATGCGAAGTTGGCGATCGGATTCGATTCTGGATCAGCGAGATTATTCGCGAAGACAAGCACGATCTCTACGGATTCGGTGATCGATCTGATCAAGCACTCTTCGAGCAGTTCATGGGCGTGTCTGGTGTTGGGCCGAAGCTTGCGCAGAAGATTTTGGCTTCAGGATCGGCGGAAGACATCATTCGCCATATTCATACAGACGACGTGGCGTTTTTTAACGCGATTTCGGGAGTAGGGAAGAAGACGGCGCAAAAGATCATTCTCGATTTGAAAGGTGTGCTCGTCCTCGAGGACAAGACTGAGTCAGGATCGGTGCAATCGGATGTTGCCGACGCACTCGAAAGCCTTGGGTATTCAAAGGCTGATGTGTCTGGAATCGCAAAAGATATTACTGGCGAAACCACAGAATCTCGCGTAAAATCTGCGTTAAAGCTTTTGTCTCGCCACGTATGACGACAGAATACTCTCAGCGCGAATGGGATGCATTGGTCGCACGTTTTGCTCCAACGAGCGGCGCATTTTTGCAGAGTTTTGCGTGGGGGGAGTTTCAAAAGAGTCAGGGAAGAGAGGTTCGGAGGATAGCCCTCCCCCTTACGAAGGCGCTCGACGAGTCCCGAGCCGGACGAGGAGAGTGGTTGGAGGGGGTCTGTATCGCGCAGGCGATGAAACTTAGGGCGCCGCTCGGAATTACGTACTGGCTCGTGCCGAAGGGCCCAATTGGCGACGCGGCTCCGGAATCGATGCGCGACGCATTGGTCGCCGAGCTCGGTGCCGGAACGGATTACCTTCGGACGGAATCGATTACGCAGCTTCCACGATCGGTTTCCACCAAAGAAACCCATCCAAAAACCACGCGGATTCTTGATTTGACGAAGGGCTACGAAGCGGTATTCGGTGAGTTTAACTCTCGAGTTCGGTACAACACGAGGCTCGGCGTAAAGAAGGGCGTTATTTGTGAATTCGTTGGCATCGATCGATTCGATGAGTTCGTGGATTTGATGAAGCAAACCGCAGAACGCGACGCATTTTCTATTCACGAAATTGCGTACTACAAATCCATGGTCGAATCCCTTGGAGCCGAACCATCGTGCCACGCGAAGCTTGCGATTGCATCGAAAGACGAGGTTCCTCTTGCTGCAACGCTGACGATCGATTCTTTTGGTACGCGAACGTATCTTCACGGTGCGTCGGGCAATCAGATGCGCGAGCTCAAGGCGACGCATGTGCTCCAAGATTTCGTTATCCACGATGCGATCGACTCCAGGATGATTCGCTACGACTTCTGGGGCATTGCGCCCGAAGGATCATCCGCAAAGCATCCCTGGGCCGGCATCACCGAGTTTAAAAAAGCCTTCGGCGGCTCCATCTACGCCACCGCTGGCACGTTCGACATTCCCGTGAACGTTCCAAAGTATTGGATGTATCGAGCTGCGAGATTTGTGAGGGGAGTTGTTGGACGATAGCGGGCTTTGATATGCCAAAAGAGTCTGAGAAAGATTTAGGAAAGGCGCTCGGGACATCGGCTGAAGCTTTAGAAATTCGGCGTGACCATGAATCGATCGATGTTGCGGAGGTTCCTGATGGACGAGAGGTGAGAGAGCGGTCTCGAGAGAGCGACCTTGATACTGCGGATAAGGTTCGAGAGCGATTGCTTGGCGAAGACACGGCGATAGTCCCTTCGAAGCCTAGCTCCGTTGACGCATACATCGAGAAGAATCTTCCAGAACGTTTTCGTGAAAAGCAGTTTTTCGCTGGAGCGCTCCAAAGGGTCTCGAAAAGCATTTATAGTGCTTTCGAGGCGCTTGGACTTTTTCATATCCGTGGTCGGGAACATGTTCCGCTAACAGGCGGATGTATCGCTGTAAGCAACCACACTCGACTTTTTGACCTGTATAAAATTCTTGCACTGCTCGGCCGTCCTGCGCATACGCTTGTTGCAGATATGCACTTTGAGGCAGACCCCTTGCGACGATGGTTTTTGAATGTTATTGGAGCGATCGAGGTAAAATCTACGCTTCGAAACTTGTCAGAGGAAAAGAAGGCAGAAGTATTGCAGCGAGCCCCGAGCGGCGCTAAAGCGTATTACGCAAAAGTGATTGAGCGAGATCGGAAGCCGATGGATCGCGAAACCATGCGCGCTCATCAGGAATCGATACAGACTACAGCCGCCGTGCTTTTGAAGGGCGAGCCGGTTATTCTTTTTCCTGAAGGGCTTTGGTTGTATGAGGGAGGAAAGATGCGAAAAGCGTATGGTGGCATTGAGCACATCGCTCGTGAATATCGCCGGCTCACGGGAAAAGATCTGCCGATTGTTCCGGTCGGAATCACCAAGGGAAGCGCGACAGCGGGCGAACCCGTGGTACTCGGCGAAGGACAGAGTGTTCACGATGTGATGAAGAAGGTTGCCGAACTGCTTCCAGAAAACGAACGCGGGTATTACGGAGAGGAAAAGGAATCTTAGGCGAAGGCTCCCATCACTAAAATCAGTCCAATCGACACTGTCGCGAATACGAGAACAATGGTGAGGGCGAATTTCATATTAGGGGAGCATGCTGAATTTTTCTTGGTGGATGTGGTGGTGGGGAACGTGGAGGGCAAAAAGTTGATCACGCATGGCTTTGACCATGCCTCCTGGGCCGCAGAGGAAGACGTCGGTTGATGCGGGGTCGAGCTTGCTAAGCGCCGATGCCGCGGTGAGAAATCCCTTTTCCTTGCTGTTCCACACGACAATATCGAGGTTTGATTTTCGTTTCGCAAGATCGGCGAGATCATTTGCGACGGCATTCTCAGTTTCATCGGAGATTGCGTAGTACAGTGTTGCGCGATAATCGTCCGGTAGCGATGCTGCGAAAGCGAGGAATGGCGTAATGCCAATGCCGCCAGCAATCCAGCATTGAGTTTTGCCTCCGCTGGTATACGTAAAGCTTCCGTACGGTCCTTCAACCATCGCTTCGTCGCCAACCACGATGTTTGAAAGTGTGTTGGTAAAGTCGCCGAGTTTCTTCGTCACGAAGCGAATCGATCCGTTCGGTCCGGAGCCTGCAATCGAGAATGGATGTTCTTCGGCTTTCACGCCGTTACTCATGTAGGTGATGTACGCAAACTGACCGGGCTTTAGATCGAATCCACGATCTTTTGGCGTGAGTGTTACATCAACGAACTTCTCATTGATGATATTCACGCCGCTGACGACATATGGTGTTCGATGAACAAAAAGACGATTAAAGAGGACTCGGTAGAGAATGGCAACAACGCCAAGTGCGAGGAAAATAATGAACAAAAGCTTTAAGAGTGGCATGGTTTGAATATCGCCACCAATCATGACGCCGTGCATTGCGCCGAACACAAAAGCGAGTGCGAGGTACCGATGAACCTTTTTCCAAATGTGATACGGCAGACGAATGTAGTACGTGCAAATGATGCACACGGTCATGATGATGAGGCTGAACAGGCCAAGGTTCTTTGCAAGGTCGCCGATAGGCAAGAGGAAAACTGCGGCATCCTTGAATGAAAGTTGAATGTACTGCCACGCAAGAAACACCGGATGGAGCACGAGTGCCATGAGGGCGAGAGTTCCGATTGTCTGATGAAAACGATACGATTGACCAAGATCGCCAAAGATTTTTTCTTGAAGTGGGATGCGAATGGCTAAAAGAAGTGCAAGGGTGAATGCCGCAAAACCAAACACGCCAAGAATTTTTCCAAGATACGAAATCGACGCAGTGGGTGGCTCGGCAACGAGCCAGAGTACAAGGGGAAGCGCAAGAAAAAGCGATGTCACCAACGTACCTTTTGGAAACGTCATAGATGCCACAATGATAGCCGATTTTGTTGCCAAGGGTAAATGAAAATACAAAGATCACGGGCGTATGCTGTGCATATATCTTAAGTTTTGAGCGTTCAATATGCTAAGATCTTTTATATGAAAAATGGAATGAAAGTGGTAGAACTCGAGCTCGAGCTCAGGAAAAAGCCAGAGGCCTCACGTATTAAGGATTATCCTATCGGCCCTGCTGAATACGTTAGCTTGGGAGGTTTCGGTATCTGTAATTTAAAAAAGGTGGGGGATGTTCGGGCCGGAGAGCTTCTGAGGCTCACGTTTGAGGAGAATGCGGTGCTTGTGTACGTTTTTTCTATTGAATCTTGGAATGAGCGTGAGAAGTCTGCGGATTGTGCGGTGTATTTGGTGGGGAGAAATGAGGACTCTTCAGATTTGATGAAAGAAAAATTGGCCATGTTGCAAAGACTTGCTCTTCCGGATCGGGAACTTTCGCTCTCGGATCTCCCACTCTTCGATGATCGGGTTAGCACTCTTGAGTACTTAAGAAAACAGCTTTTCTTTGTTACGGAAGAGAGTCTCGGGAAGGTGGCTGATAGAATTCTTAGCGCTCAACAGCGGGGAGAAACAGGCTTTCGTCTGTTAGGTTTTGTCGAAGACTTGATAACAATGTGGCGGCTAGATGCTACGAGGATTCTGCTGCAAATCCCAAGTCGTGGATTCCCGTCGGACGGTTATGCATTTGCCATGCAGGGTGACTTTTATGATTTGTGCCAAAAGATACCGTCAGCAACTCACTACTTCTAAAGCGAGAACACCCCGGCTTGCGTGGCCGGGGAGGGTCATCCAGGCTGCTCATGATGTTCGTCCGCCAATGTTCCGTGGATAACTCATCGTTGTACACAGTTTGTGCATTACGTTGAACACATTTTGTCCACACAACGTGATAAAATAGGGTCATGAGAATCGGAATTGACGCAAGATTCTACGGCCCGCGTGTTGGAGGCGGCGGCCTCGGCCGTTACACCGCAGAATTGGTGACGGCATTGCAGGAGGGAGACAAGGAAAACGAGTACGTGCTTTTTTTACGCAAGGAAAACTTTCACGAGTGCGCCATTACCAACGGAAACTTCACTAAACGCATGGTGGATGTTCCGTGGTATTCGTTTGCAGAGCAGCGCGAAATGCCACGTGAAATTGCGTTGGCCCATGTGAATCTCATGCACTATCCGCATTGGAATGTGCCGATATTTTCCCGCGTGCCGTTTGTGGTAACGATTCACGACCTCATTCTCCTTGAGGATCCGGCGTCGTCGCGCGCCACAACACGAAATGCATTTCTGCACGGCATCAAGAGCATTGGTTATCGCATTGCGCTTGAAGCGGCGATTCACCGGAGCAAGCATATCGTGGCTATTTCCGAATACACCAAGCGATCGATTCTTGAGCACTTCCGAGTGCCTGGGGGAAAGATTTCGGTGGTGTACAACGGGGTTCGCCCGCCGGTAGGTGCGGAAAAGGCATCGCTCGCGGAACTTGGTGTGCAACAGCCGTATATTCTGTCTGTTGGCAATGCGTATCCGCACAAAAATCTCGAGACAACACTTCTCGCGTTCCGCAAACTGTGTGCTTCCGACGAGCGAACCATGCTTGTGCTCGCGGGGAAGCGCGATATGTTTGTGGAAAAGCTGGAGGCATTTGCACTGGAGATTGGCATTCCGTCGTCGCGTATTCGTTTCATCAATACGCCAACGGACGCGGTGCTTGCGCGGTTGTACCAGGACGCCGCATTACTCGTGATCGCCTCTCGTATCGAGGGCTTCGGCATTCCGCCGCTTGAGGCGCTTGCGCTCGGAATTCCTGTGGCAGCAAGCCACACATCTTCATTGCCGGAAGTGCTGGGGGATACGGTGCGGTATTTCGATCCTGATGACGAAGACGCGCTTGCTCGATTGATGGTTGAATCCGTCCATCAGCCAAGTGCATGGCAGAGTTTGAAGGCTCCTGGCATTCGCCAAGCAGAGAAGTTCTCGTGGAAAAAAACTGCGCTTGCGATGCGTGACATTTATCGAAATTTTGCAGACCGACGATTGTGAAGCTGAGCCGCGACAATACGAACCAGTACGATGACGCTCTGCCTGAGCGGTTTTCTGATATTCACCGTTCTGACGACGCGAAGAAACTCCACGTCCACCAGGGTGCGGGGGAGCCGTCGCCGTATATTGTGAAGCTTTCTCGCGATGAAGCCGTTGTGCGTGCACCGATGAGCGTCGCTGAAGAGATTGAGGCGCTCGCAAAAAGTCTCATCATCGATGGTGACGATGAGCAGATTCCGCTGGAATCGACTACAGAACACGAAGATCTCGGGATTGACTTCGCGGATATTTCCGGTCAGCTTCGCGAATTCGATACCGTAATGCCACGCACAGAGGCACCACGACCGAAATATATTTCTCCGAAATCGACTGCGCCGAGTATCTCGCTGGACGACGCGCTTGCCGCATTTATCGAGGCGCCAGTATCGCTCGAAGCATTGGTGCCGATGACGAAAGTTATCGAGGAACAGTCTCTGGAATCGATCGCTGAAGAGCAATTTACCTCTAGCACACCATTATCGCCATGGGTTGTTGCATCGCCGATTGTTCTTCGTGAAATGCCACCAGTCTATCGTGCTCCGTCGTCTACCATGCGGAAGGTGTTGCGGTTTGAATGGGGCTTTTTACAGCATGCGCCGGTTCGTGCTCTTGCAGCGTTCGTGATGTTATCGTTTGTCGTCGTATTGCCACTCCACGCCATGCAAACGCTTTCGGGCACTGCACATCAGGTTGGTACGGTACAAAATATCGGCATTGCTGCCTTGGATGACGTTTCTCGCGCAACGTCTGCGTTGAGTGTTCGTGATTTTGGTGCAGCACAGACCGATTTCTCCGCAGCAGCAGCGAAATTTGCAGACGCGCAAGATTCGTTGAACGATTTGCATGCTGGTGTTGTGGCGATCGTGAACGTTATTCCGCAAACAGATCGAACGTATGAATCGGTGCGCGGTTTGGTGACCGCTGGTCAGGAGTTGTCGCAAACTGCGTCCATTATGACGCAGGCGGGGAGCGGTGTTTCGTCGCAATCATCGACGGACATCGTCACGAAGCTCAATCTTTTCGGTGCGTATATTGAAAACGCGCTTCCTCACGCGTTGGCAGCTCAGGCGGCGCTCGCGAAGGTTGATTCGAGCGTTGTTCCGGCGCAGTACACAGACAAGATTGTAAAACTGCAGTCCGAAACTCCAGCCATCGCGGCATCGATGCAGGAATTCTTGAAATTTGTGCATACGCTGACGTTCCTCCTTGGCGGCGAGAGCAAAATGCGATACCTCGCATTGTTCCAAAACAATACAGAGCTTCGGCCGACCGGTGGTTTTGTGGGGAGCTTTGCGGAGGTGGACATGGATAATGGCGCTATCGCGAACATGCGACTCCCTGGTGGTGGCACATACGACGTGCAGGGGCAGCTCGATACGTTCGTTGCCGCGCCACAGCCGTTATCGCTCATCAATCCTCGTTGGGAGTTTCAGGACGGAAACTGGTTCCCAGATTTTCCAACGTCGGCAAAAAAGATGCAGTGGTTTTATGAGCATGCGGGTGGACCAACCACCGACGGTGTGGTTTCTGTAAACGCAACGTTCATTGAAAAACTTCTGGACATTGTTGGGCCAATTGAAATGTCAGAATACGGCCTTACGATCGATTCTGAGAACTTCCTGTTTGCGACAGAGAAGGCTGTCGAGATTGATGCAGACAAATCACAAAACACACCAAAGGCGATTTTGGGCGACATGGCACCAAAACTTATTGAGAAGATTAAAGCAGCCGACGCGAAGACGCTGGTGAAGATTGTGATGCTCCTTGAACAGGGGCTTATTGAACGTGATATTCAGGTGTATTTCCGCGATAACGATGCACAGAAGGCGATGCAGGACTTGGGCTTTACCGGAAACGTTGAACAGACGGCGGGTGATTACTTGATGGTTGTGGACACAAATATCGGTGGTGGTAAGACGGATGCGGTCATTGACCAGGCGGTGAATGTTGAAGTGAATATTTCCGAGTCCGGCACTATTGTGGACGACCTTACACTCACCAAGACGCATCACGGCATGGCGAATGCGTTATTCAATGGAAAGAATAACGTGGATTATGTGCGGTTCTATGTGCCAGAAGGCAGCGTATTACTCTCTGCCGACGGTTTTGAGCCACCGGCGCAGAATCTGTTTGAGCTGTCGGATATTCCATTGAGTGTGGACGACGATCTTTCGATTGTGATGAGCAACCAAACGCGTGACGCGATTTCTGGCATGGATATTTGGAATGAGTTTGGCAAAACAGTATTTGGCGGCTGGGTGCAGACTGCGCCGGGAGAGACACAGGTTGTTCACGTGTCTTATCGCATCCCTCAAGTGCTGTTCTCCGAAGATTCGGACACGTCGTTCCTTGCTCGTGCACGCAGGCAGCTCGGATTCGACAATCACGACGGCTACTCCATGCTCGCGCAAAAGCAGTCTGGTGTGGTGTCGCGTGCAACAACGGTGCATATCAATTATCCGTCTACGTTTAAGACGTATTGGACGAACGTTGCCGGAGAAGACGCAGATACTGCCGTATTCGATAACACACGCGATGTGTTCTCTGGTTGGATTTTGAATCGGTAATCTATGCTCACTAAACGTCGCCATTCGCATCGCGCGGACGCTCGGAGTCCAAAGGATTCTGCGCAACAAATGGAGGCGGACATCAGCGCTGGCCTTTCGGCGATTTACGGCGACGAGCGCGACGACTTGAAGGTGGTAACAAAGGGCGGGTCTCGACTCACACGATTTTTGCTTCGGGCGATTGTGGCGTTAACGGTGATTTGTGTGCTGACGCTCGGCGGATACGTGGTGTACTCGCGCTATTTTGGTCCAGAACAGCAAGGAAAGCCTTTGGCGATGGCGTTTGTTGCTTCGGATGATATGCGGAGTGGTGCTGATGCGACAATCGAATTCGACTACGCGAATCAGACATCGTATCCGCTGACGAACGTGGAGATTGATATGAACTTGCCGGCGGGATTTGTTATGAAGTCGTCAACGCCAGCGGTGACGAGTGCTGCGGACATGGTGTTTGATTTAGGAACGATTTCTGGGAAGAGCGATGGAAAGATTCTCATCGAAGGTATTTGGAATGCCGATGTTCCAAGTACCACTGGTATTCAGGCGCTCGCGTCGTATCAGCCGGCAAACTTTAATGCGCAGTTCCACGATATCGTCACGAAAACAATCGCAACGAATACGAGCACCACGATTGTCGCCATCGACGCGCCAGAAACAGTAAATGTTGGCGAAACCGTTACGTATACCGTCCATGTACAGAATGCGGGGACAGAAACGATTGTTGCTCCACAAGTAAAGCTCACGTTACCAAAGGGATTCTTTGTGCAAACGAGTGTGCCGCCATTGGCTGCCGGCGGAGCGCCAACCTATACATTGCCAGACATTCCGCCGGCTGCACCGGCCGCCGATTCCGTTGCAACCGACGGATCGCCCGTTGCTTCTGCTGTGCCTGTTGCCCCGATTCCTTCAGAATCCACAATTGTTGTGACCGGAGCCTTTGCATCTGACGCATCGGGCACGCAAACGCTCACTGTGGTGAGCGGCATTGCTGGCACGCGATTTTCTCCGCAGACTACAACAACGGCGCTGACCGATGTGAAGGGAAGCGCGTTGTCGCTTCTCATGGTTGGAAATGGATCACAAGGAACGGTAGTTGCAGATCCAGGATCGTTATTCCGCATTGCGCTTCGTATTGATAACACCAGTGATACAGCGATTGCCGATGCAACAGCGTTGCTCGACTTTACCGCGGAAGACAACTTGCCGATTGATTGGGGCACTGCGGTGCTTGCTGGCGGAAAGGTGACTGCTAAGGGTATCACATTCGACGCGAAAACGATCGGTACCGTTGCGGCCGGCAGCCACAAAACGCTCGACCTTGCGTTTCCGATGAAGCTCGATCTTTCCGCGGTGAGCAGCGCGTTTTCCGTTGCCTTTAGCGCCACACGAGGAGCGATAACGGTTCAGTCTGCTCCACTAACAGTACAGCTCAATTCCGATGCCGCAATCCTCAGTACATTGCGATACTTTGATGACGACGGTGCACCACTCGGGAGCGGTCCGCTGCCACCAATGGCGGGGAGTACAACGCATTATCGGGCGACGTGGACGATTGCGAGTGGTTTGCATGGCTTGGATGCCATCACGGTTTCTGCAACGCTTCCAGAAGGGGTGACGTGGGACGATTTTTCGACAGCAACGAGCGGATCGATGTTGTACGACGTCGGAACACGAATCGTTCGTTGGACCATGTCGAGTATTCCAGCAGGATCCGCGGCTGTTACTGCTCGATTCAGCGTATCGATCACGCCAACTGCCGCCGATGTTGGTTTAGCAAAAACATTGGTCGGCAAAACAGTTTTGAATGCCAAGGACGACATGACAGGATCGGTACTCGAACGATCAGCTGATGCCGTGACCACCGAATGTGAAGGCGATGTGCTGACAACGGGGAAGGGAACGGTGAAGGCGTCGATATAAATGCAAGTGATCTGATCTTGGATGGGGCGGGGAAGGACGGATGAGATGGCGCGCGTGATTTTTTGGTTTGGGGTATGGGTTTTTGACTTTTGCGAGTGTAAAGACCTCTTTACACACATTTCTCCACTTTCGTTGGGCATTTTGATCGGAAAAGTGTAAAGAGGTCTTTACACTCGCAGATTGGGAAAACACGTATGCCGAGCCGCCGATGATGCGCGCTTTCGTCCTCTGCTATTCCATTCACCAAGAGAAGCGTTGCGCGCGAACGATAGAATTCGTAGTTCTAGGATTTCTTTGGTTTCTTTGCTTTCAGTTTTAGAGGGCGGTGGTAGTCTCTTCGTATTGACTCACGATCGGCAGAATATGTAACTAAACAACTATTGAGATTCCGAATGGCATATTCCATGCCCGAATTGAAGACCCTACCTTCGCCTAGTTGAAGTGAAAGTTCGAGATTCCTTTTTTCGATTTTTTCCTTATCAACAGGAAGAACTTTTAGAGGTTGTAATAAATCTATTCCGAGTTCTTGAAGCTTTTTCAATGTGATGATGGCTCGTTTTGTGGCGTCTTGCTCAAGGATAATTGTTGTCGACCGAAGCAGAGCGCTGATAGTTTTCGTGTGTGGAGCGACGGTGCGCTCATACTCCTCTCGTATTTCCGCTTCTGTTGCACGTTCGAGTGCGCTCTTTGTAAAAGCTTGACGATACGCTAAGACGCTTTCCTGCATTTTTTCCGAGAGGGGACTCTCGTCGCCTTTTAAATGAAATGGAAGAAATATCTCTCGATCTTTCGTTTTTTTGTCGTGTGCAGGAATCTTGAGCAAAACAATGAGCTCCTCCGGTGTGATATCGACTCCTAAAGTTGTGTAGCCTTCTGTGCCTTGAATAAAGTTATCAATATAATGTTTGATTTCTTCTTTTGGTATTTTTTTGAATTCTTCAATCCAGTCGCTCATTTGGATTCCGCGATCTCTGAGCATGCCTTCAAAATCCTCTTCATCTATGGATGCGCGTATCAGTGATAAAGATTCCGTGAAGTATATTCGATATAATGCTCTGAATATTTCCAATTGCTTCCCCCAGATTTGATGGGCTTCATCTTGCCGATGAAGACAGCTATCGAGATCTCCTTTCATTGTGACGAGTTTCTGAACAAGGGCATGATCAAGTTTGAAATTTGTGAGAGTATTGAGTTTTGCAATCTCATTCGCGCTTGCGATATCCTTTGGAGAAAATTTTATACCCATTCCGTACCCAAGATCGGAGAAATTCTTTTCAAAATGCTGTAAACTATGCCCAATTTCATGTGCGAGCGTTGCGAGTTGAAGAGGTGTGCTGAGTCCCTGTATAACAATCGTAGATTCCTTGTGATCACAGGCGGGGTCTCCGTGTTCGTCAATTACGATGCGGTAAGTTTTTGGAAGTTCCATGAATTTCAGAAAATCAATACGCTCCCCTAACATAGAAACGAGAAAGAGACTGCGTAAAATCGTTTTTTGTTCTTCCTCATTTTCAACAAACTCTATCGTGGCTTCAACATCGCAAATTTTTTCATCTGTGGCATTTCGGTATTCGTATTTTTCAATTCTTTCAGAGGTATTTTCCTTTTTTGGTAAATTATTTGGCCACGTTTCTCCAGGCGTAAGTATATGTGTGTATTGTAACAAATTTATGAAGAAATTTCGTGAAGTACCTTTAGAACGGTCTCGCTGGTTTTTTTCCAGGAAAACCGTTGCGCGCGTTCAATACCGCGCGTTTTGAGAATTTCTTGAAGCTTTGGACCATGCGGTTCGTCGAGAAGTTGGTGGAGCGCCTGGACGATGTCGGTAATATTGAGAGGATCGACGAAGAGTGCGGCGTTGCCGGCAACATCGGGAAGGGAAGATGTGATGCTGGTGATGACTGGGGTTCCACAGGCCATCGCTTCAAGAACCGGAAGACCGAACCCTTCGTAGAACGATGGGAAGAGGAGTGCTTTTGCACCGCGAATCACCGCGGCTTTGTGCTTTTCTGGAACATACGCGACTTCGCGGATATCGTTGCGATACATTGATGTAGTAAGTGCGGCATCGATGTGACGCGTTTTCCATCCTTTTGCACCTGCGAGCACCAAGGGAATCGCTTGCCCGCCTTGCTGACGGAACACGGTGTATGCCGTAATAACGCTATCGATGTTCTTTCGTGGTTCGCGCGTAGCGAGCGCGAGAAGGTACGGTCGATTCAGATCGTATGCGGCGCGATACGATCGATCTGATGATTGTTCACGCGAACTATAGACGTCGTGATCAACGCCAAGGTCTGCGACGGTAACACGATCGAGAGGAACACGGTAATACTCTGCGGCATCTTTCTTGCTGTGTTGAGAGACGGCAATAACCTGTTGTGCATTTTGGAATACACGGTCTTCGTTCGTGATCCGAGCTCGCAGATGATCTTTGAACGTAAAGAAGTTTGGAACAGTACGGAGCGCAGCATCGTGAAAAATGACCGCGTAGGGGAGCTTTGTCTTTAAAAGATGTGCGTTTGGAAAGAGCCAGGCATCTGGAACTTCGGGGAGGAACCGTTCCATCGTCGGCCCAAATGGCAATGCCCAGAGCATACTCGCGATCTTGTTTGGGATTGTTACCGGCGAAAGAACAATATTGTGTTCGCGAAATATTGGAAGATTCATGAGTGTGTCTTCTGTTCCTGTCGCGAAGAGAAAAAATGTGTCATTCGGTGCTTGCGCGGCCAATGTTCGAACGAGCGATTCAGTGACAATACCCACTCCAGTTTTATGGGGCGCCGTTAATGATCGAATATCGATAGCAATCTTCATGATCGATTATGCATTCTTGGATTCCCAGGCCTTCGTTACTACGTCGTGCATCGCCTTGCGGAAATTCGCGAGCGAGAATTGTTCTGCGTAGGCCTTGATTGTACTTGGATTGAACCTCTTTTCATCAAAATGCAAAATCGTATCTGCAAGTGTCTCCCAGCTCTGTTCTTCGAAGAATGTTCCGGTGACGCCTTCGACAACGGTTTCGGTTGCGCCGCCTTTTTTGAAGGCGATGACTGGACGGCCCGCGGCCATGGATTCTACGGCGGTTATCCCAAAGTCTTCTTCATGAGGATGAATGAATGCAATGGCGTTGGAAAAAAGCCGAGCACGCTCGTCGTCGGTTACACGCCCAACGAAGCTGATGTTGTCATTTGCCATGGCGCGGAGTTTTGCTTCTTCCGGGCCATTGCCAAAGACGATAAGCGGAATGCCAAGGCGGTTGAACGCTTCGATCACGAGATCGTATCGCTTGTACGATACCAGCCGACCGCCAATAAGGAATGCAGTTTTTGGCGCAGTGCTGATGGAAAATTCTTCCGTGTTTACTGGCGGGTGAATAACAATGCTGTCTTTGCCGTAGTACTTTTTAATGCGCTGACGAACGGTTTCGGAATTTGCAACAAAAAGATCCACGCGATCCGCTGCAAGACGGTCCCAGCTTCGAAGAACGCTTTGGAGAATGGGAAGAAACGCTTTCACGAATCCTGGCGCATGAAGTTCGTCCACATAACTCGCCGCGTCGCTCCACAAATATCGTGTTGGGGTGTGGCAGTAGCAGACATGCACTGCATTCGCACTCGTTACCACGCCTTTCGCGAAGCTGCTTGCGCTTGAGACCACAACGTCATACTCGTTCAATGGATAGTGCTCAGTGGCAACTGGCATGAGAGGGAGCAGCCAGCGCATGCGTCGAATCGCGCCTGGGATTTTTTGGAGGAACGATGCGCGAATATCTTTGTGACCAAAGACGGGATCCATGGCGGATGCGTCGTAGAGGAGGGTGTATGTTGGTGCAAGCGGCCAAAGGCTTTGCAGCACTTCAAGCACGCGTTCTGCTCCACCAAGTTGCGTCAGATGATCGTGGACAAGAGCAACCCGCATACGCGTTCAAGAGGTTAATAGGCGCCGCTTCGGAAAAGGACTGCCAGTGGAGTTTTTATCACAATAACCAGGTCTAACCAGGGGCTCCAGTTCTCAATATAGTACATATCTAGTCGGACTTCGTCATCGAAGTCAAGCGATGCCCGTCCGCTCACTTGGGCCATGCCCGTAATGCCTGGTTTGATGGTGAGGACCTTTCGCTGGTGTGGCTTATACATCGCAACCTCTTCTGGAAGGTGTGGACGAGGCCCCACAAGGCTCATGCTGCCCATAAGCACGGAATAAAACTGCGGAATTTCATCCAAACTCCAGTTGCGAATAAACCTGCCAACGCGGGTGACACGAGGGTCGTTTTGCAGTTTAAAGAGGGGGGTGCCTTCACGTTCGTTGCCGTACGTTTTGAGAAATTTTGGATCAGATCGGAGCGCATGAGCACCTTGCACCATCGATCTGAACTTTAAGAATGAGAATTCCTTTCCGCTTTGGCCAACGCGAGGACGGGAGAAGAAAAACGATCCTGGATTCTCAATGACGATAGCGAGCGCGATAAGAATCTGGAGGGGGAGTGTGATAATAATGAGAATGGTCGAAGCGACGATATCGAAAATGCGCTTATAGATTGCGCCCCAGCCGTCCAATGGTGTTTTTGGCACTTCGATAACCGGTTGCTCGGCGAACGTGTGCATGATTGGCCGAAGTGTGCTGCCAGCAAAGAGATCTGCGCTGTACAGGAAGGTGCAATGCTCAATGTCGGTGAAGACTTTGATCGCGGTCACGTCAACACGCGATGCATCGGGATCCGCAAGCACGACAGCATCGAGTTCGTCGTTTTTCCTGAGCTCCAGGAGCCGTTCACGGCTTTCAGTGGTGAACTGCGCAATATGGGAAACGACGTGGTATCCAACACTCGGGTGCGTTTCAAAGAAGCGCTTCAATTCGTTGCCACTCTTCGTTTTTCCGATGATTACCACGGAATGTACGCCGATATTGAATTTTCGGAGCGATCGCTGGAGCATCCGAAGGAGAACGCGAATTGTGAGGACAAAAACAATCGCAAGGACCCATGCGGCGAGCACGATGAATCGGCTCTCGAAGAGTGCGCGGGAGAAGAACGCGACGGCAAGGATGAGCGCGATACTTGTGGAAACGCCGGTAACGACGCGGGTCATTTCCGACGCAATGCGGCGGGGATGAATAACGTACAAGCCCGACACGGCGAAGATTGCCATGGTGATGAGTGCCATTGGAAGAATGACAGCGACGTATTGTTCGAACGATAGTGCAAAGAGCACCGGTTTGATAGATGTGAAGAGCGAAGTAAAACGCAGGGAGTATGCCGCCATTGCTGCGGAGACGAGCGCAAGATAATCGAGCGGAATGAGGAGTGACGCAAATGCTAAATCTGCTCGCTTCATATGGCAGTAGTTTACACCAAAAACGAAAATCACGACCGTCTGGCCGTGATGTTCGATGGTGCTTTCCGTTGGGGGATACTGGTAAGCCGAATTTTGTCATAGCGCACATTTCCCACCACGGAAATGGTTGCCGGGACGATCATCTCTCTGTGCGAGCGACCAATCTTGCTCTTGCACCAGCGTGGGTTTGCCACACGTTCATGTTGCCATGACGTGAGCGATGAAGCATGTGTCTTACAACAGCACACACCACCGCACTTTTCACTTTTGATCAGGCCGAAGCCCGACTTGTATGGTCTCTGTGGTACTTTCCCTCGGTTTAAGCATCGTGTTTCAGGGCGATGGTGCGCCGGTTCTGAATCGTCATGCCGTATGCCGGGTCGTCGTTAACGACACACTGTTTCGCTTGCGATTGCTCGCAAACGGGTGTTCGGACTTTCCTCTCTGCACAGCCCCAGTGGAGCCATGCCGAGCGACCGCCTTATATCCCCAGCGGAAGGCAAGAATAGCAGAAAAATGGGGGAAAGTAAATGAAAGAGATCAAATAAGGAAACCTGAAACTGAAAACCCCCAGGACACTCGAGAATCTCGAATGTTCTGGGGGTCGGTCGAGGCGTTTTCGTCGCCTCGACCCGTTGTCACCCGCACCGGAACGTTGTCGAACTAGCCATGCGCCGGCGCTGCCTTGGGTGTCGGTGCATGGCTGCTACCGCCCCTGCCTCCGGGGAGGATTTGCTTGTACACCACGCCGCCCACGATGATTCCCCAGAGGAGCTCCGGGGAGATGACGTGGTTGGCGATCCAGTACACCAGGCTCTCGGGGATGGCCCAGAAATACAGGTGGACGACGCAGCCGATCAGGAAACCGACCAGGAACTTGTCCGGCGGGCACCCGTCCATCTTCTGGAACGGGATCGAGACGACGTCTGCACCGAAGTGCATCACGCTGTCGAGGATTCCGTAGAAGAAGTTCATCAGCCCGACCAGGACGAACCGGATAGGGCCGATGCCGTGGAAGTTGGGGGTGTTGTTGTGGTCGTGGAGGAAGACGCTCATGATCATCAGGATGACGATCACGATGGCGACCTTCTTGTGTTGCCACCCGAGCTGGAGGACTCGGATAGGCAGGAGGGTCCACCACACCATCCAGCCGTAGATCCAGCTGATGACCGGAAGGCCGAGGAACCACGAGAGGGCATTGCGAAGGGATTTCAGCACGGGGAACTCCGGAACGAGGATGGGAAGTTGAGAAGGGCTCCAGATGAAACAACGTGTGTTGCGCCTTCTGGTGCCGACCGATGCTCCGCGGGGGGAACATCGGTCTGCGTCGTAGATTCGAAGGTCTCACGCCCGTTGATGACCGAGTGGGAGAAGGAAGAATCCAACTCCCACGGCGACGAGAAGCTGATGCCCGAGGATCTCGAGGTTCTCTGTAGAGGCCTCGAGGAGCCTGAGCCAGGGGCGTCGCAGGGCGAACAGGAGGTAGGGCGTCATGACAGCCAAAACAAAAAGCGGCTTTTTGAACATGAATTTCTCCTTTCGGGGAGTGAGGCCCATCGAAGTACCAAAAATATTATAGCAGAAAAACGCCCCTTTGTCAATGCAAAAAGGCGCTTTATTTGGCTAATATCAGCCAAGCGTTCTGTTTATAACACTAAGCCCATGTGTGCTTTTGCGAGCTGGACTTTGGTGTTTGCCTGGGCCGCTGCTTTTTCCGCTCCCTCGGCCAAGATCGCGATTAAAGCAAATTCATCTACGAGAAGTTCGGTCATCTTCTGTTGAATTGGCGACAGGAAGTCGATGAGTGCTGCTGCAGTCGCATCTTTGAACGCTTTGTTTCCCTGGCTGTCGAACTCCGCGGCGATGTCTATTATCGATCGGCCTGTTGCGAGCGAGTGAATCGTGAGGAGGTTCTTGAGGCCCGGCCGTGAATCATCCACCGTGATACCTGGTAGGGAATCGGTGACGGCTGAGCGAATCTTTTTCGCTATTGTGTCGGCATCATCGGTGATCGAGATGTAGTTCTTCGTACTTGCCGCGCTTTTGCTCATCTTTTTATCTGGATTATCGAGCCCGAGAATTCGTGCGCCTTCCGATTGAATAATCGGTTTTGGCACAACGAATGTTTCGCCAAAATCGCGATTGAACCGCTCTGCAAGGTCGCGAGCGAGTTCCATGTGCTGTTTTTGATCTTCGCCAACCGGCACAACGTCGATATCGTGGAGCAGGATATCTGCAGCCATGAGCACCGGATAGGTGAAGAGACCAACGGAAACATTTTCTTTCTTAGTCGTTGCTTTGTCTTTGTATTGTGTCATTCGTTCAAGTTCGCTCATGCGGCCAACGGTTTGCAACAACCATCCAAGCTCGGCGTGGGCGGGAACTTGCGACTGTTGGAAGAGAACGGTTTTTTCTGGATCGATCCCGGCTGCAAGATAGGCTGCCGCAAGAAAGAGAATATTCTTTCGAAGCTGAACAGGGTCTTGCGGAACGGTGATGGCGTGTAAGTCCACGATCATCATCGTCAGATCGTACGTCTTTTGCATTTCTACGGCAGGCAAAAGCGCGCCAAAGAGGTTGCCGATGTGCAGGGTATTGGTAGGCTGAATTCCGGTAAGTGCTCGCATATGGAACGAGTATACGGGGCAAAATGGGCAATGGGCAACGTGGGCATGGGGACACCAAATGAAAACAACGTCCGAAAAGACGCTGTGTTCATGGTGCGAATGGAGGGACTCGAACCCTCAAGCCTGTAAGGGCATAGGCTTCTGAGACCTACGCGTATACCAATTCCGCCACATTCGCGAGCTCGCCGTCGGCATGGTAGCTCAAAAGCTCACTTTTGTCTTGCGGTACCATCCTTCCACATTTGCGAAGCGGTCGGACGGGGTGGTGACGTTTGCCACCGTGGTGCCGTAGAGCTTTGGACTGAGGGCGTAGAGATACTGGGGCTGATAGAGCATGAGCGCTGGTTGTTCTTCTGCGAAAGTACTCATGAGGAGCTGCCCGGCTTCCACGGCTTTTGTAGGATCCGCACTGGTTCGTGCGGTTTCGATTGCGGTATCAACCTTGCGATTCGCAAATCCGCTCAGGTTTAATCCCGGGTATGCGCTTTGCGACGAATGCCAGAACGGATAAAGGTCTGGATACGCACCGTATCGTTCGCCAGCAAGCAGAACATCGAAATTGTGGTTCTTGATCACGTCGTTTTGAAGTGTTCCTTGATCAACGACGGAAATACTGACGTTCGCGCCGATTGCGACCCATTCGCGCTGAAGCTCGTTTGCCGCGGCAATAAGATCGGGCGAATCAAGGGTGGTGATGATGAGCGCGAGTTCAGTTCCGGATTTTGTGCGTATCGTTGCACCGTTTGCCATGGTCCAACCCTTGCTCTCCAGAAGGCCTTTTGCGCCTTCAATGTCGGCAGCGGGAATTTGCGTTGCGGCGTCGTATCCTGGCATGCCCGGAAGAATAGGGGAGACGAGTGGCGTTGCGTAGGATTCTGTGGATGTTTGGGCAACGAGGGTGCGGTCGGTTGCCAGGACGAGGGCTTGGCGAACGTTATCGTCGGCGAGTACTCCGGATTGTTTCTGATTAAAGAACGCTGCAGTAAATTGCGAAAGCCGTGGCGAGCCAAGTGCGATGACGCCGTCGCGCGAAAGGCTTTGTGCGTCTTGTGCCGCAAGAACAGATGCGCCTTCAACGTTTTTGTTTCGGACGGCGTCGGTAAGTTCCTGGAGGCTATTGTAGAACTTCAAGGTGATGTCGTTGAGATAGACTGTGCCACGATAGAAGTGTGGGTTTCGTTCAACGGTGTAGCTTCGAAGTGAGCCTTTGTTGTCTTTGACGAGTTTTGAGAACATGAACGGTCCGCTGCCAATGGGTTTAATGTTGAGCTGCGCAAGCGGAGCATTTTGCGGGGCGACTTCTTCCCAAAGGTGGGCAGGAAGAATGCCAACGGTGAGCGCGGCAAGGAACGGCGCAAAAGGCTCGTCCAGCGAAAACACAACCGTTCGTTGGTCTGGAGCCTCAACAGTCAATCCGCCGAAGCTTACCGCAAGCGGGCTGTGGTATTCCGGATTTTGAATTGCATCAACAGTAAAAAGGACGTCATTGCTTGTGACACGCTCCCCATCGTGCCAGAGTGCGTTGTCGCGAAGGGTGAACGTATAGGTTTTTTGATCGCCGGAAATGGTGTAGTTTTCTGCGAGGTCTGGAACAAGGCTGTGGTCTCCGTCAAACCGCATTAAACCAGAGAACATGAGGCGCGTAAGGTCGCTATCGACGTCGCTTCCAATGGCGTAGAGCGGGTTAATGTATTGCGGCGAACCAAGGGCGCCTTCCGTGTACGAGCCGCCGACGGAGGGAAGGAGCGTTTCGTTTGAAAGCCAAAAACGTGTTCCCAGTAGCCCACCAGAAAGCACACAAAGAACGAGCGCTCCAATACAGAGTTTTCGTTCTTTTTCTGAAAGAAATCGTGGGAGCTCTTTCCACTGCCTCCACGTAGGGAACCGGCTGCCGCGAAGGCCAACGAGTTGTCGAACGGCGACGGTATTTGCCGAAGGGGATCGGCGCTTTTGCACAAAAGAGCGGATCGAAGCGATCCAGCGAGAACACTGGGCACGAAGAGAGGAAAAGGAAAACGAAATATGGAATGGGGAACTAGACGTTGAAGAGGCTGTTTGCCAGTGCTGTTCCAAAGAAGAGTATCGCAAGAACAACGGTTGCGACGTGAAGCTTCTTTTCAATGCCGCGGCGGGTTCGGTAGAAGTCTCCGCTGCCACCAAAGGCCAAGCCAACGCTCGCACCACGAGCTTGGAGGAGAATTGCTGTTGAGAGAAGAACAGCGAGAACGGCCTGGAGAATATCGAGAATCATAGTGCGGAAAGCATACCAAATTGGGGTTGTGTCGTAAAGATCAGTGCATCGCATTATGGTATAATCCGGGCAGATATGGAGGAGACTGAGGAAATAAACATGCTTCCCGTACAGACGCCGCCACCAGCGAAACACCGGTGGTCTCCGGCGCGTCTTTTGGGTATGTTTGGATTTGTTGTTGCGCTTTTCCTTGTTTTGGGTTTTTCGTGGCGGGTGTTTTCTTTTTACCGTGGAATTCGAGACGGCTCTATTAACCCGGCGTTGGCATATACCACAACAAACTTTACTCGTGCGGTAACGGCATTCGCGGCGAAGGCGGCGACGAATACGGATTCCGCATCGCTTCTTGGAGCGAGCGACCCATCACTTGGAAATAAGAACGCAAAGATCACGGTTGTGGAGTTCGCCGATTTTGGCTGCCCCTATTCCCAGGAAGTCGCTCCTATTGTTCGTGCCATTGCAAAACAATATCCGGACGATGTTCGCGTTGTATTCCGAAATTATCCGTTGGAGGAACTTCACTCCGGTGCAACCATTGCGGCGCAAGCTGGGGGTTGCGCCGCAGAGCAGGGAAAGTTTTGGGAGTATCATGATGCAGTGTTCGCGAGCAAAGAACCGCTCGGTGTGGAGACGTTAAGCGGAATCGCCGACACACTTGGGTTGGATAGCGATCAATTTGCGCGTTGCTTGGATTCCGATTATTACGCGAACGATGTAACGGCGGATAGTTCCGACGGCGCAGCTGCGGGTGTTACCGGTACACCAACCTTTTTCTTTAATGGTCAGAAAGTAGAAGGATCCATTCCTTTTACCATCTTTACCCAAATTCTCGATGCCATGCGTCAAACGTAGTCTTCTTGCCCTCGCCGCCGTGGCGTTGCTTACCTTTTTTCCAAAGGCCACGTTTGCGTCGACGGCAGCAACGTGTGAATGTTTTTGCGGATCGGCTGGGACTGGCGCGGTAGATGCGGATCAAATGACGAATAGTGCCTGTCAGCAAACGTGTATCGATACGAATACGCGATTTGTTGGGTGTTTTAACGATCCCCAGCAGTACCCCGATCGGAATCCAAAGTGCTGGACACAAGATCAATGCGAATCATGGAGCGGATACAGCGGCGCAACATTGATCGGTGCGTCTTGGGCTGGGGGAGACATGCCGTACGACTGTGCGGTGACGAAAACAAGTAGCTTGCCGCAGAAATATTGTTATGCAGACGACGCTCCATACACGTTAAACGTGGCGATCGGCAGTGTGACAGAAGTTGCGAATCTTCCCACATACATCAACGATATCTATACGTGGCTTTTGCCGGCGGCATCGCTTATTGCCGTGGTGATGATGATGCTCGGTGGTTTGCAGTACGTTATGTCCCGTGGAAAAAGTAAGTACATTGAAAAGGCAAAGAAGCGCATTACAAACGCCATTACTGGGCTTGTTATTCTGCTGAGTATCTTTGTACTCTTGAACCTGATCGATCCACGCCTCACCGCACTTAACGCCCTGCGTATCCCGATGATTAAGGAAGTAACAATTCTCGATGCGGAGTCTTCCTGCGAGCGCTTAACGGATGCCGATGTTGGATACAGTGTCGCCTTGAAAACCGGAACAGCGGCTTGCGGTGGAACGGGGACGATCTCTGGAACACCGGTGGAAGGGACGATTGGATCGTGGAAGGAAGATGATGTGTGTAATTACACAAAATGTTCGGGTGCTGATGCGGGGAAAGTCTGCGTGAAGGATGGCGAAACGAGTGTGTGCAAATCGTGTGCACAGCTTCCGAGCCCAACAGCGAGTTCGTGTAACGCACTTGATGATACGGCGTCCGGCGGCACGACGTATTGCGTGTTTAATTCAACCCTGAATAGTTGTGCAACGGCTGGAGATTCTTTGGCATCGGCGCGGGGCATTAGCTGTCCAAGTATCCTGTTCGACGCCACGCAGGACGGCGACACGGCGGGCGTTCCGCGGGGCTGTGGAGTGTATGAGGATTTGGACATGGCATATTCTGCACAGCAGATTGGGGATGTAGCCGATCCGGTATACATGCAGCTTCCGATTAATTTCTCTGGCGGAGCATTGCTCCTTCAAACGATATGTAACGCCGACCCGTGTGGCGTTGCGGCGGCGCTTGGTGCTTCACGCTGCGCGTACAACGAGGGTGCGGCAAGCGACACAAGTCGAACAGTCGCCGAGGCGCTCAAGGACTTCTTTGGATTGAGTACGAGCTTAGGGGCTGGATACTTCTGTCACACATTTTAGGACCGACTCTGAGCGTACAATACAAAACCCCGGCTCGTGAGAGCCGGGGTTTTGATGAGATTATTTCTTGACGACGAGTTCGCGCAACTTGCGGCCGAAGTCTTTCATGAAGTTCAACTTGCGCTTGCGGACCTTGTATCGCTTCACCACTTCGATCTTTACGATAACTGGGGAAGAGGTTGGGAAAATCTTTTCTACGCCGAATCCGTTGCTTTCCTTGCGGACCACGAACGATTTCGATGCGCCAGCACCGCGGGTGCCGGTCACCAAGCCTTCGAAGATTTGGATACGCTCACGTGGTTCGCCTTTGGCGTTCACGTCCTGAATTTTTTCGTGGAGACGGATCACCATGCCTGTTTCAACAACAGTAGGGGTGACGACTGCTGCTGGAGCGTCGGTGATTTCAGTGGTTTCGATGGCGTCGGTCATAGGAGTATTGAGCGATCGGCGATTACGCCTTGGGCGATCGCTGCGCTTGGGCAAATTGAGCGAGTGAAAGGTTCCGAACAATGGGCGGAGTGTAGCGGAATTATGGCTGAGGGTCAAGATTTTTGGGGATGGCGCTAAGGATGGCGTCGATGATCTCTGCAGGGGTTCGGTGTGTGGTTTCGACGATGAGGTCGTATTTCCCGTCATTTTTCAGGGAAAAACCGTACCATTTTTGATACCGAACCTCACTTTGAGCCACGCGATCGGCTAAGATTCGCTCCGTTTCCGCGACCGATGAAAAGTCTGGCTCGTCGTCCCTTCCTGGCTCGTTCTTTTTTGCGTTGTAGATGCGTATTGCCGCAACCGTCGGATCCACCGTCAACTGCACCTTGAAGGCGTGGGGGATGAAGTGCCACGAAAGCCAGCCGTCGATGATGAAATTGTCTTCAGTCCGTCCGAGTTTTGTTTGAAATTCGTCTACCTCACGATCTGTCGATGCATCGGTCATGCCTTGGGCATTGAGTTCGTCGATCGTCACGCCGCGTTCCATCGCCATCTTCCCTCGAAGGTCGCCCATTGAATACGACCGCAAGCCAAGCCGTTCTGCGAGGAGGTTCTTGATGGTGGTTTTTCCGGTGCCAGAAAGACCGGAGAGCGCGATGATCATAGTGAGGATGATTTATCGAGACACACGTTGAAGATGGGGTTCTGCGAGTTTGGTGAGGGCGAGTTCGAGTTCTGGTGGCAGTGGCGCTTCGAATGTCTTTCGTTCGCCATTCGGGAGGTCGATCGTCAGTGCGCGAGCATGAAGGAACAGTCGTCCAAGCGGGATCTGCTTGATTCCACGGATATTGTAGAGCTCGTCGCCGGCAACCGGACGGCCAAGCGCAAAGAAGTGCACGCGGATTTGATGCGTTCGGCCAGTTTCGATGTGAACGTCGAGCAGTGTTGCACTGGCATAGCGATGAAGGACGTCGAAATGCGTAATAGCGTCTTTTCCTTCTTGTGAGCTTGGTCGTGCCGCCATTCGAGCGTTGGATTGCGACCGTGCAATAGGGAAGGTGATGGTTCCGGAATCGTCGGTAACATTGCCCATAACGAGCGCAGTATACCGTTTGTCAGTAAGGCGTTGAGCGAATTGTGCCTTGAGATGCGTGAATGCTTCAGGAGTTTTCGCGACGATAACAACTCCGGATGCGAGTTTATCGAGACGATGCACAATGCCGGCGCGAGCTTTGTCGTCGCCAACAGCATCAAGACCAGGAATGTGGGCGCGAAGAAGGTCGAGCAGGGTTGGTTCCGTGCTTGCGGTGGTTGGGTGGACGAGGAGGCCAGCTGGCTTGTTTACGACGAGAACGTCTGCGTCTTCGTAGAGAATGTTGAGGGGTGCGGGCGGTTTTGCGTTTGGATCGATCATCGGCGCTTTTGGCTCGGCGATCTCGACTTTGGAGGCTGAAGAGACGAGTTCGTGGGCATTTGCCTCGGAACCATTCACGAGTACGCGGCCATCGGAAATGATCTTTTGGGCCTTTGAACGGCTCAATTCAAGGACTTCCGCGAGGGCGATGTCGAGACGTTTTGGTTCAATGCTCAGGATTTCGATGGTTTTCATGGGCGGAGTATCGCACAGAACCCATGAATTTGAAAGCGTTATACTTGAGAAAGGCTGCGATCACGAGTATGCTGTTCGCGTTCCTCGATAGCCAACCAAGGGTCTGTAGCTCAGTTGGTTAGAGCAGCGAGCTTATACCTCGCCGGTCCCTGGTTCGAGTCCAGGCAGACCCACCAAGCGTATGTATTTCATTCCTCCTCTTCTTCTCTTTCTCGGCGTTGTTTTTGGTATAATGGGCCGCCAGCACCATAACCACGAGTTTGTCGGCTTGAGCTATATCTTCTTCCTTGCGGCGTTCGCTGCGGGAACCGTGCTGTTCCTTGCGCTTTCCGCGCTCTAATCTTTTATGACCGCGAATCCCACAACCGCACTTCTTGTTCTGTCGCTCTCGTGGTTTATTATCTATTGGATTTTGGGTGGCGTGGTGTTTTCGATCATTGCCGCGGCGCGGGCGATGCACATGAAGAAGGCCCGGTTTAGCTGCTTGTTCACCTTGGGCGCCGCTGCAACAGCATTTGGCGCAGCGTACGCGGGGATCATTCTTTCCCGTCCGCACGGTCTGCGATGCCCAGACGAACTTGTTACTCGGGGAACATTGCAAGGCGCTGAGCACTTCAACATCCAATCGATCCTCGTGTGCGACTTCCGTGCCGTTCTCGTTGCCGGCGGGATGTTCTTCGCTCTTCTCCTTGCCGCCGGCATGGTGGCGATGCTCCTCTCCCGAACCGAAAAGCAGCGGTGATTGCACATTGACATTGTCCCTTGTGAATCGTATCCTTCCGGTCGAGAATTCAGAGAGTGAATCGATGAGGGCTGTTCCAGTTTAGACGAGTTTCGGTGCGCAAGGAGCACAGTTCGCGAGGCGTACTTCTTGGTACGTTGAGCGAATGTGCGACGTAGCAAGCCGAAAATCGGCAAACTGGAGCAGCACTCCGAGCGCGCATAGCTCAGTTGGTTAGAGCGTCACATTGACATTGTGAAGGTCCGTGGTTCGAGTCCACGTGCGCGCACCACAAAACACCGTCCATTGCGGACGGTGTTTTGTTTACTCGGACCAAGTCCAACTTTGAAGAAAGGCCGTGTCTCTTCCCTTGCGAAAAGAAGACGTTTCAAAGCTTTGCAGAAGCTGTTCGGGTGCGCATTGATAATCAGAGAGTCCTGGAACTTCCATGTCCCGCGTGTTTCGAAGTCTCCCGTGCTTGAGATCGACATAGACAAGTCCTCGTTTTTCATCTGCAGGTCGTCGTGGATCCTTCCAGGTGCCGCGTGCGCCGGTCATTGATCCGTCGAAATACACTCGGTCTTTTGGAGAGATTTTCATGCCCGCGTGAAGAATGCTGATCGGAAGTGTTCGCAGGGCAGTTTCATCGTCTGCGATGGTTTTTGAAAATGTTCGTTCGTCGTGCATCGCGAAAGCGAATTCTTCCGGATTCGGTCGCACGTCATTCGGATTTACAAGTTCGAGTTTTCCAGTTTTGGGATTTTTCATTTGTCCTGAAGCCTTTCCGTGAAAATAAAACAGACTGTAGGGCTTAGTGGGATCCGGATACGGAAAACGAAAGAGGACCGCGGTATCCACAATGCCACCAAGGTACTGCTTTATGGAGAGAGGAATGCTCTCAGCCCAGGTTCGGAGAATGGGAATCGTGGTTTCGGGTCCGTGAAATGTTTTCGTCCCGAAATCGCTTATTTCGTAATTTGTCGCAATCTTCTTCCCCATGCACAAACGGAAAAAATCCGCCTCCTTTGCGATAAGATCCGATGTCCTTTCCACGGCTTCCCGTTCTTCTCGTGAGAGCGCCAAAAATTCTTTTCGCGCTTCCGGATTGCGAAAATGCTCAAGGCGAGGATCGTTTGCTGCGTGTTGTTCCCAGGACATAGGGCGTTATGACTGTTGTGCTGCGAGATAGCGTGCAAAGTCGAGAGCGGCGGCGCGACTAGAAAGATAGCCGTCCAGTTGAGCGCTGCGGATTTTGTCTAAGATTCCTCGGAGATGTGCGCCGGGGGAGTAGTTGAGAGCAAGCAGGTCGCGACCGCGGACGAGCTCATCAGGAGCTGGGTTATTGAGCCAGCGATCACGTTCGTTTCTGAGGTCGACCAGATTCTCACGAGCGATGCCGTGTTCGTGTTTTGCGCTTGCGGTTGCATCAAGAAGCGCGAGGAGTTCTGCGCCGCGTTGGCCGCGAACAAGTCGTTCGCGTTCGGCGGGGGAGAGATCGGTAGCGTGGCCTTGGGTGAGGGTGACGGTTTTGTTGAGCATCCATCCGGCATCCGTATGATCGAAGTGTAGACGATGGTCATCAACGGCGTGAAGGTGTAATCGGGTAACGATGTTGCGGAGCGTTCCCATTGCGCGGTCGTCGAGAAGGGTGAGGAGACCGGCAAGGTACAGCGTCGCACTCTTTTTTGCCGTGCCGTATGCCCGAGTGATGTCGTGATGCTCGAGGATATCGAAGAGACGGTTTGTTTTCTGCCAACCGGTTTCACCGTCGTCATGAATGGTTGCGCCATGGTGAAGGAGCTCTGGGGCGAGGGATTCTAACGCGCCACTGTCTTTGAGGAGTGCGAGTGCGTATTTTGGATTGTGTGCAAGCGCCATCAAAACATCGTGGCCAAGTCGAACGCGGGGGATGACGTACTGATTGTTGCCGTTTTCGTCGTGATCCGTGCGATGAACGGAAGAATGATGACGGGGGATTGCGTTCCACAGCGCCTGGTCGAACGTGAGTCCGTACTGACTTGCTAAACGAATCGCGCGAGAAACAAGCGCCGGTTCTTGGGAGAGGTGAAGCTCTGGATGATGAAGCGTGCGAATGGTTTTGCGGTTGATGAGATCGTTTAATCCGCCGTGAGGATCATGAAGAATCCCGTTTTTCAACGAATATGCCATCGAGTTCACGGAGAAATCGCGGGCCGCAAGGTCGTCATGAAGCGATCGTTCGTGTGCGGGAATTCGAGTAGCTGTTCCGGAATGATCGAGGGTTCGAACGTGTGGTACGGAAATGGAAATCGCTTCGTGTGTGCCGCGAGGGGTGACATGCCAATGTCCGTTTGTGTGTTGCGTAACCGCACCGTTGGCATTGAGGAATTTGTTCAAAAGCGGTGGCGCGACGTCGCGAACTAACACGTGCGCGCGGTGTGGAACGACGCCAAGAACCGCGTCGCGAACTGTTCCACCAACAAGATACGGATCTGCTGCAGGAATGTCGCGAACAAGCTTAAACAACAGCCCGAGCGGAGCGGTATCGGCAATATACGCACCAACTCTTCGATGAGCCGGCATGGCGCGTGTTGAGTACCAGAGTGAGTCCATGGATACATTGTAACATGAGCAATTCGGCAGATCGATGGTGCGTGATACGATTTCCGCATATGCAATCTATCGAATCCGAGTGTCCGTTGTGCAGCGGCAAGGAAACATGGACCGGGGTTACGGAACCGCGCGACGATCAAACGTATTTTGAAATGAAATGCGGGGACTGTGGATCTGTGGGGTTTGAGTGGAATAGGGAATAGGAGGAGTTGAAAGACGGTGGGGTCAGGTCTTGAATCTATGCATTTTTGAAACTAAAGAGACCGTGCGAGCGATCCCTTCGTTGGGGGCCGACTCGACGCGGTCTGAGATTCCGTTCCTATTCACGCCTCGCTGTCATGAAGTGGGAGACGGCCCACCCGATTGACGAGGGGATGAGGAGAATCACGGCGAATCCACCGTAGACGAAGCTGTAGACGATCGTGTCGGCGCCGTGGGTGACGGAGCTTCCCCAGACCAGACCACAGAGCGCGATCACGATGGTTAGGGTTGAGCCCCAAACGACGGTTTCGCAGGTCTCCTTCACGTTCTTCAAAAGCATTTGTCGCTCCCGTTCGTTTTGCGAACTGCAATATTGCACGGAAAACATAGTGCAATCTTTGTGGATCGTCAATAATATTCGCGAAAAATCCTGTAGGGAAAAAAGTAAAAACACTTATTTCAAACTTGTTTTGAGATGTGAAATAACAGCACGTTCTGCGGAAACGATGTCGGCTTGGGTTAAGGAAAGATGTACGGCTTCGCGGGTGCCGGTGGCACGGAACGGAGCACCGAGAACGAGGGCGTCGAATGGCCGTTGCGCGAAAAGCTGGCCAGCGATGGCGCCGTTATACGCTTCAAAAAGGATGAGGGCGACTTTGGCGGAAGGAGATGTCATGAGGAGCTCGTCAGCAATGTCGCGAAGGGCTTCGGCATTGGCGCCGGCAGTAACGAAATCCTGTTTGGTGATGAGCGTCCACACGAGGCCGATTGATTCATCAGCCTTGAGTCGAGCAAGCGCACGGCCCCACAATCGGAGTGTTTCTACTGATCGTGTTCGATAGAGATGCTCCACAATCTTCTCGCGATCCGCTTTCTTCTCCATGAGTTTTTGTGCAATCTCGAGAGTTTTTGGCGAAACGTTTGGCGCGCGGAAGCTCTTCGTCTTGCTCATCATGCCCGTGAGAAGTGCGGTGGCGATATCGGAGTTTACGATCGACGCATCAATATGCATGAAGAGGTTGAAACACACTTCAGACACGCTCGTCGCCGTAAGGTCCACGATGTTGATGGTGCCGAAGTGTTCGTTCTCTGGGCCGTGGTCGATAACGACGGTGGGGGTTTTCAAAAAGAAATCCGCGTAGGTTGAAAAGAGTACGCCAAGGCTGGAACGATCTGGGGCACCGAGCGCGATAATGAGATCGAAACGGTAATCGTTACTTTCAATACGAACATCGCTCGGCTGCCATGCGCCAGTTTTTGGCGTAATGGTGACGACGAGATCGTTGCCATCCACGGCGTACGTGAGCCCATCAACTTTTGCGCGATTGAGATCGACACGAAGGGTGAGTGCGTTGATATTCCCAAGGTCGCCGGCAACGTCTTGAAACACGGAAAGAAACTTCAATGCATCTGGTGCTCGTCCGCCGCTCGTAACGATCGAGCAGGGAACGCCAAGGGTCTTACACAGCGCGACGATGCTGAATGCAGAAGTAAAATCGTCCACTGTTGGGGAAGCCTGAAGAACGACCACAGGGCGTTTTGCCCGTTTGAGTGCCTCATGAAATTGTTGAAATAGCGCCAACGACATGCAAGAGATGAAGGAAGTGTGAGGAACTAGCCTATCGGCTGCGAGGGTTATGGTCAAGAAGTTTTTCTTTCTTCTGTGGACATTTCCGCCAAGGTTGGCTAGGATTTACCGTCCGTCCGCATCCAGCGGCGGCAAGGAGTCCTCATGACCCGTCTCGTTCTTCCTACTCCGTCATCTGTTCCGCTCGACGTTCTCGCGATGTCGGTCGATGCGCTTCTCGAGCGTGTTCCGACGGCAGCTCCGCGCTCGTCCAGTATCGTTACCCGGCTCGCGAATGTCTGTCAGCGCGCGGGCATCGAGCAGGTGTGGATGCTTGCAACCCTTCCTCGGGTGCAGCTCTGTCGGCTCAAGAACTGCATGAACGGCACCGTGAACTTCGCCGAAGCGGCTCTCAAGCCGGCCGGGTGTCGCCTCGACATGTTCCCGCAGCTTCGCGAGATCATCGAGGCTGTCGTCGTCCAGGCGTGCAAAACGCCGGATCTGAAGTGGTTGACCCCCTTCGAAGTACTCATCGCGCTCGCCGGCACCGGCGACTGGGCGAAGGAGCCCGCGATCATCGCTGCACTCGCCGAGCACGGACTTCGTCCCGGAATGCCGCTCGAGCAACTGTTCGTCTACGATCCGTCGCTCGCGACGCCGATCGAGCCGAAGGAGCTCACCGTGGCGGAGGAGGTCGCCGCATTCATGGCGCTCACCGTTGCCGACGTGCTCCCGCATGAACTACCGTCGGCGAATCTCATCCCGACCATGACGATGGGGGAGCTCTCGCTCTACCTGGCCAGCGTGACGGACGAGATGCAGGAGACGAAGGTTCGTCGGGGACTCCTCTACCACGCAGCGAACTCGCGACTCAAGGAAGAGACGATGCGGGCGCTCTGTATCCCGCCGGGGGTGTTCAGTATCTGAATGACGACACGACGGGCGGCCCACGGGTCGCTCGTTTCTGTTTTAAAACGAAACGACTCGACCCCCCCGAAGGAGCCGAGCCGCGAGCTGTGTAGTTGCTGTCCCCCCTCACGCTTTCTATTTCGACCACTGACCCCAGCTGATCGTTGATTTTCCTTCACTGAAGTGTTCGGTGAGCTCCAGTGTTACGAAAGCGAGATCTCGCTTGAAGGCGTCGAACTTCACGAGGAAATCGGCGGCGTTCTTCGGGAGTTCTCGTGCGAGGTCCTTCGACGCGTCTCGTAGGCGTGAGACCTGGAGCTGATCTTCGCGTAGGTTGAACGGAAGTTTGAAGATCTTGATCTCGATGTAGATCTCGGCGACGTTGCGGTAGGGCCTCCGATCCGATGGGAAGTTCACGATGAACCGAACGTTCGCATCTTGCTTCAACTTGTATGACTCACTGAAAGTGTTGACGATGAGGCGCTCGAAGTCGCGGAGTCGATCGTTGTGACGGGACCGTTCTTCTACCGACAGCACTTCAGTCGGAGTGGAGGGATTGGCTCTGTCGATCAGGCAGCTCGGGATTCCCCACACATTGACGACGATGGGGGCGATGAACGGAGCGGAATTGGAGTCAGACACGAAAAACCTATGTGAACGACGGCGGTCCGGCCGTCTGCGGTGCCCTAGGGATTGCCCCCACGGACAGAGAATCCTACCCCAAAATCGCCTTTTCGTCTACACTGCGTGCTATCTATGGCGAACGAAATGGCAAAAGCGTACGAGGCGAAGTTGGTGGAAGATGGAATTTACGAATCTTGGCTAAGCTCAGGCTTTTTTACGCCAGAGAATTTGCCGAATGTTACGGATTCCACTGAGGCGTTCACTGTCGTGATGCCGCCGCCAAACGTTACCGGCGTGTTGCACCTTGGCCATGCGCTGGAAAATTCCCTCATGGACGCGATGGTTCGCTATCAGCGTCTTTTAGGGAAGAAAGCACTTCTTATTCCGGGAACCGACCATGCCGCGTTGCCAACGCAGGCAAAGGTGGAAAAACTGTTGATGGCCGACGGGATCAAGAATCCTCGCCAAGAGCTTGGACGAGAAAAGCTCGTTGAAAAGATTCGTGAGTTTGCCGAGCAATCGAAATCGACGATTTTGAGCCAGGTGAAAAAGATGGGAACCAGCGCCGACTGGAGCCGTTTGGCATACACGTTCGACGAGAAGCGAAACGTTGCGGTGAATGAGCTTTTTACGCGAATGTACAACGATGGTCTTATCTATCGCGGATTCCGGGTGGTGAATTGGTCGGTGAAGGGACAATCGACGTCATCCGATGACGAAATCGAGACGATCGAGCGAGCTTCCGTTCTCTACACGTTCAAATACAGCAAAGATTTTCCAATTGCGATTTCGACGACACGCCCAGAAACGAAGGTGGGCGATACGGCTGTTGCGGTGCACCCGGCTGACGATCGTTACACGGCATTCATCGGAAAAACATTCAATGTTGATTTCGCGGGGTCGAAATTGACGATCAAAGTTATCGCGAGCGAGGAGGTTGATCCATCGTTCGGTACTGGCGCTCTGGGCGTGACGCCTGCGCACAGCCCGATCGACTTTGGAATGTACGAAGTGCAGAAGGCGAAGCAGGATCCGATCGAGATTATCCAAGTGATCGGACTTGATGGGAAGATGACTGTCGAAGCGGGGCAGTTGGTTGCTGGACAAACCGTCGAAAAGGCTCGAGCAACTGTTGTTGCATGGCTTTCGGGGCAAGGGCTTCTCGAAGACTCAAAGGACATCATTCAGAACGTTGGAACGTCCGATCGCTATGGCGACGTCATCGAGTCGGTTCCGATGACGCAATGGTGGCTGAACGTGAACAAGGAAATTCCAGGACGTGGAAAGACGTTGAAGGATTTGATGCGTGATGCGGTGACGACAGGATTGAATGGCGATGCATCACAAAAAGTATCGATCACGCCAGAGCGATTTACAAAACTCTACCTTGATCGCGTAAACAATCTGCGCGATTGGTGTTTGTCGCGCCAAATTTGGTGGGGTCATAGAATCCCGGCGTGGTATCGCGGTGAAGAGATTGCTGTTGGTGCAAGGCCAGAAGGCGATGGTTGGGTTCAGGACGAAGACACGCTCGACACCTGGTTCTCAAGCGGTTCGTGGACGTTTTCTACGCTCGGCTGGCCTGAGAAGACATCTGATCTCAAGAACTTCCATCCAACGAATTGGATCCAGATGGGGTATGAGATTTTGTACCTCTGGTTGATGCGCATGATTTTGATGAGTTCGTATGCGTTGAATCAAGTTCCGTTCAACAATGCGTACATGCACGGTTTGTTGCGTGATAAGGACGGGAACAAGTTTTCAAAATCATCGGGAAACAACATCGATCCAATCGAAGTGATCAACGAATACGGCTGCGATGCGCTTCGGATCTCCGTCCTTTCTGGTAACACGCCAGGAAACGATTCGCGGTATTACACAGAGAAGGTGGAAGCTGCGCGCAACCTTGTGAACAAGCTGTGGAACATTTCGCGATTTATTATCGGAAATGTGGGAGGAGCACGACACGTAGACGTCCCCTCCAACTCCCCCATAAATGGGGGAGAGACGTCACTGACGCTCGCAGATCGATGGATTCTTGCGCGTTTTAGCGAGACGGCGAAGAAGGTAAGTTCACTCATCGATCGTTACGACTTCTCGCTCGCCATCGAAATGTTGCGTGATTTTACCTGGAACGACTTCGCGGACTGGTACCTGGAGATCGCCAAGATCGAGGGCGAGAAGGGCGATGTTCTTCTCTACATTCTCGAACGCCTGCTCATCCTTTGGCACCCGTTCGCTCCATTCGTGACTGAGGAAATCTACAAGAATTTCAACTCCGGAATGATCATCGTCGCAAAGTGGCCAACGGTTGAATACGAATTGTCGTCGGAGGATCGATCGGCGTTTGATCAGGTGTGTTCGGCGGTGATTGCGATTCGCAATTATCTCTCGGAACACAAAACATTGCCGAAGGATGTGGAGTCGATTGTAATGGTAAATGCAGGAGTTTTGTCGGGAATGGAATCGATCATCGGCGGTTTAACGAAAGTGAAAGCGATTCGTTCGGGCGAAGAGCGTCCGGAATCGATTACGCCGATTGTGGTTGGATCTGCGCAAATCTTTGTGCAATTGCCGGCTGTTGATGCGGCATCGGAAAAGGCGCGTATCGAATCGGGAATCGCCGAAGCAACAAAGTTCATCGCCGCCCAAGAATCGAAGCTCGCGAATGCGGATTTTGTTGCTCGTGCACCGGAGAAGGTGATCGCGGGGGAGCGACAAAAGCTTGCGGATCTTCAGGAAAAACTTGCCGCGCTCCAAAAAGAGCATGCGGCGCTTGTGTCATAATGCCTTGCATATGAACGTTATTACCGATGAACACAACATTAATCGATTGCTTACACGCGGTGTCGCGACCGTGTATCCAACCGCTGAAAAGTTGCGTGAGCAGCTCATGAGTGGGCGACGATTGCGCATTTATCATGGCGTTGATCCAACGGCGCCGTTCTTGCATATTGGCCACGCGGTGCAGTTTCGGAAACTTCGCGAGTTTCAGAATCTCGGCCACGAGGTGATTCTGTTGTTGGGTTCGTTTACCGCAATGATTGGTGATCCAACCGATAAGCTTGCAACGCGAAAGCAGCTCACCAAACAGGAGGTTCTCGATAACGCCGCAACGTACAAAAAGCAGGCGTCGAAGATTCTCAAGTTTTCTGGCGACAACGCGGTGAAGCTCATGTTTAATGATAAGTGGTTAGCAAAGATGAACTTTTCGGACGTCGTCAATCTCGCAAGCCACTTCACCGTTCAGCAGATGATGGAGCGCGATATGTTCGCGAAGCGTGAGGCAGAGCAGAAACCAATCTATCTCCATGAGTTTTTTTACCCGCTCATGCAAGGCTACGATTCGGTGGCGATGGACGTGGATGTTGAGCTTGGGGGAAACGATCAAACCTTCAACATGCTTGCAGGCCGCACATTGATGCGGGAAATGAAACAGAAAGAGAAGTTTGTGGTTGCGACATCGCTTCTTACGAACAGCGAAGGAAAGAAGATGAGCAAGAGCGAAGGCGGAATTATCGGCCTTACGGATGCGCCGGAGGATATGTTTGGAAAGATTATGGCGATGGACGACAGCATGATCGTTCCATACTTCAAGCTCGCAACCGACCTCGAGGACGAGAAGATTGCTGCTGTCGAATCTGCGATTGCTGGTGGTATGAATCCACGCGATGCAAAGATGCACTTGGCCGAAACTGTCGTTGAGATGTATTACAACAAGAGCAAGGCAAAAGCAGCGAAGAAACATTTCTTGCAAGTGTTCAGCAACAAGGAAATGCCGGATGTTATTCCAGAACTTTCACTGGGCGGTCGACCACTCACGATCGTCGAGATCCTTGTGGAGGCTGGATTCGCGCCGTCAAAAGGCGAAGCGAAACGGCTCATTGAACAGGGTGGTGTGAAGATCGGCTCCGAGATTGTTTCTGATCCGATGTTGCAGGTGTCTCCTCGCGCTGATAGCGTCATTGTGCAAAAGGGTAAGCGATTCTTTGTGAAACTTCTTCCATAATATGACCGCACGAAGTACTGCAAAGAAGGAGGTCTATACCGCGCTGAAAAAAGCGTTGGGAAAAACATTCACGCTCACGGCCGACATGATTGTGTCGCCGCCAAAGCCGGGATTCGGCGATTTGAGTTTCCCGTGTTTTACCTTGGCAAAGGGTATGGGTCGCAATCCGGCCGAAATCGCAACCGAACTTGCGGCGAAGATCGGGCCGTCGAAGATGATCAAGAAAATTACGTCGGCTGGGCCGTACGTCAACTTCACGTTCGACGACGAAGCGTTCGGTACACACGTACTTGATGATGTTGCAAAGGCGAAGAAGCGGTATGGACGTGGCACAACGGGGAAGGGGAAGCGTGTGCTTGTGGAATACGCACAGCCAAATACGCACAAGGAATTCCATGTTGGCCATTTGCGCAACGCGATTTACGGACAATCGATCGTAAATCTTGTTACAGCAAACGGATACGACACGATTGCTGCGGCATACATCGGCGATATTGGTGCACACGTCGCAAAAGCCATCTGGGGATTTAAGAAATTTTACGGTGATGAAACGATCGCGAAGGAGGATCGCGCGAAAGTACTCGGCGATGCATATACCAAGGCGACGCAGTTCGTGGACGAGCATCCAGAAGCGAAGGAAGAAATTTCTGATATTCAACGAAAGCTTGAGGCTGAGGAACAGCCGTGGCTTGGATTGTGGAAGGAAACTCGCGAGTGGAGCCTTGATGAGTTCCGGAAGGTATTCGCCGAACTCGGAGTAAAGCCGAGCGTGTGGTATTACGAAAGCGAAGTAGAGAAACCGGGGAAAGAGCTTGTACGAAAGATGCTCACCGACGGAATTGCAAAGAAAAGCGAGGGCGCAACGATTGTGGATCTCGCTGACGAGAATCTCGGTGTGTTCTTGGTGCTTAAGACGGATGGTTCGTCGCTCTACGCAACGAAGGATCTCGCGCTCGCGTTACAAAAAGATCACGATTACGCTCCGGATCGCCAAATCTTCGTGATTGACGTTCGTCAATCGCTCTACATGAAGCAACTGTTCGCGACGTTGAAGCGCCTTGATTTCCACAAGGAACTTGTACACGTTGGGTACGAAATGGTCACACTTCCTGATGGTGCGATGTCATCTCGGAAAGGAAATATTGTTCGCTACGATGAGCTTCGCGATGCGATGTTCCAGGCATTGGTCGATTCCACGAAGCTTCGTCATCCAGAATGGAAGGAGAAAGTGGTGAATGCGAATGCGCTTACGATTGCGCTTGCGGCGATGAAGTTCATGATGCTTCGCCAAGATCCTGGAAAGATTCTCGTGTTCGACATGGAAGAGGCAATGGCGACGGATGGATTTACTGGGCCGTATATTCTCTACACAATTGCACGTATCAATAGCCTGCACGGAAAGACGAAGGTATCAGCGTTCCCATTGGCATCGGCGTTGATTGATCCGCAAGAAGTCCAGTTGTTGCGCAAAGTGTCGGAGTATCCCGATATTGTTGCACAGGCCGGAACAGAGATGCGTCCGTCGTTGGTGTGTTTGTTCGCCTTCGAGCTTGCACAGATGTTTTCCCGGTACTATGCCGAGGTACATATGATCGACGAAGAACAGCCATCGTTGACCGCCGCGCGCTTGGGACTCGCCGATGTCGTGAGCTCGACGCTCACGAACGCGATGGAACTTTTGAACATCTCAGTTGTGAAGGCGATGTAATCGTGGTACTGAAGAGCTAAGTAATTTCTATCTTTATGGCTAAAGGCACCGGTCCAGAAACAGTTATCGCGCATGGTGTTCGCTTGGAAGGTGATCTTGTTGCAGAAGGCGATATCGTCATCGAAGGTGAGGTGCATGGAACGGTGAAGACCAAGGGCGATTTGCGTATTGGCGATCAGGCGTTGGTGGAGGCGAACATCGAGGCAACAAATGCGGTGGTGAGTGGTGAGATTCGCGGCAACATTGTGGTTCATGGAAAGTTTGAATTGTTTCCATCATCGAAAATGACCGGCGATGTCATTACGGAAGTGCTCGCAATCGGTCCTGGCGCACAAATGAACGGCAACATCAGCATGGGCGGCGACGTAGTAAAGGGAAAGAAGCGTGCTGAGACGGTTGATGAATCCTAAGTGTGTATTGCTACGTGTACGACGAGGCGCTGCAAGACCGAAAGTTTGAGCGAGAGCTCGCTCAGATTGAAACGCGCTTAACGGACTTGGGCATTGCCGGCAAGATTGCTCGCTTGGCCTTGTTTCGCGAACCGATTGATTTGATTCGTGACGAAATTCGCGGGGGAGTAACGACGGTGGTTGCGGTGGGGAACGACATGACGCTTCGTCGCGTGATTGATGCGGTGCAAGACCGAAAAACCGTTGTCGCGCTGCTTCCTGTTGGCCCGCAAGGCGGCATGGCCGAGCTCCTCGGTATGCCAAGCGGTGTTGCGGCGTGCGACGTGCTGAGCGCTCGAATCGTGGAAGAACTCGACGTTGGCGAAGTAAACGGCAAACGATTCGTGCAGTCCGTCCACATCGAGGGGACTGACTTCTCAATCCATCACGGCAAGCAATACGTCATCACGCCGCTCCGCAAAGCCTCGATCGAAGTCCGAAACTTCGCCGCACCCGACGATGCCGGCATGATTAGTCCGGTGGACGGTCGGCTTTCTTTGATTATTCGCCTGCCAAAATTCTCATTATTTAAAAGCAAAGCCGACGTTGGTTGCATTCCTTTCGAAGAAATGTTTATTGCCTGCGAAAAGCAAATCACCGCCACAGTGGACGGTGATCAGCTTCAGGGAAAAGATTTCTCTTTCCGCGTTATCCCAAAGGCGCTCCGATTGGTGACGGGAAAGGCGAGGAAGTTTTGAGCTCGTGTTAGAATTCGTGTATATGAGTTTTGAAGCTTTGGAGCCTAGTTTGAAGAGAGATCCCGCGTTTACAGATCTCATCGAGGCAGGGCGTGAACCCTCGGTGACGTGTAAGGAATTGATTGCAACGCAAGAAAAACAATCGAGTATTGTGACGGGCCTAGAAACGCCATATTCAGAAAATTGGGATCATGCGCTATCCCTTTTTGGTGATCGATCCGAAGAAGAAAAGGCGCTTGTAGAGAAGGAACGGGGATATTTTAAAGAACATTTAGAGGGCGCGCCATTTGTAGATGTTGGTGGCGGCTTTGGAAGAATGTTTAGTTTTGCGGTCGCTTCCGGATCATCGATGTACGTAAATATTGATCGATGGCGTTTTCAGAGCGAAGAGAGCGGGCCGAATCCGATGGTGCCGTTTTCGATTCAGCGCATTGGAGATGATGCACGAAGCATTGTCCGTGTGAGCGTTTGTGCGGACATGCTCGATGTTCTTTCTCGGATGAAGGATGATTCTGCAAGCTTTGTGATTAATGGTATCGATTTCATGATGGTAAAAAACGAGAAATATCACGAGGCACTCGCGAAGGAGGTATATCGAGCCACGAGGCCGGGAGGATTAATATTTGGTATCGAATCTCCGGTTTTGGATATTCTTCTTCGTCAGACGAAAAAAGGAGAAATACATGTAATTGAACATCGGTTGCCGAGCGAACTCGCCTTACACATGGGAGAAAGAATTTTCCAAAAGTCTGAAGCAAAAACAGTATGAACTTGGGTAATATTCAGCTCGATCTTCAGTTCGAAAAGGCGGTGAAGCTTTTGGTTCAATACATGCCCGTCGGCGAGAAACGGAAGAAGCCGCTTCTCATGCATGTTCTTCGCGTTGGAATGTATCTTTACGAACATGACTATTCGGCTGACATCGTGTTAGCGGGGTTGCTTCACGACATTCTTGAGTGGACGGAGGCTTCAGAAGGTCTCGTGAAGAGCGAGTTCGGCGACGCAGTTCTTGCGATCGTGAAAGCGAATACGAAAGATCGCAGTATCGTCGATCCAGCAGAACGTCGAAGAGAATATATTGATCGGTGTATTGCGGTTGGTGAATCGGCACTTATCGTGAAAACAGCAGATACGCTTGATAGTTACCGATTTTATCGATCAGTGGATAACACAGATGAAATTGCGAGGAGCGTTGATATCGCAAAGACGATCCTTGAGAAGATCCCGAATGAGTTCAAAGATCCGATTTTTACAGAACTTCGGAGTGTGTCGACTTCGTAATGTTCTTTAGGTGCTCGCTCGAGAAAAACACAATCGAAACCACGAACATGGTGGTTGAGGTGGCGGCGGAGAACATGCAGTACTGGCAGATGGCGTGGATGACGAAGAATTGGAGGTAGACGAACCAGGCGGAGAAGAGAAAGCCGAAGGTTGTGGCGATGGCAACGAAGCGGAGGTATTCCGTTTTTTTCGTTTCGAGAATGACGTAGACGGCGAGGAAGATCGCGAGGTAATAGACAGCGCCAAGAACAGAAACCGGAATGCCCATGATTTGCGAGTATTCGCTTTTTGTCACCAAGTCGCAACCGTGGGTGATGGTGCAGGGGAGGGTGAATTGGGTGTAGTGCTGGATTGTTAAGTATGCAGCGTCGAAGAATCCGACGATGCTCACGCCGAGAACAGTGAATGGATACCAGCGGGGAGCGGTCATAGCTTACGGCGTGGTCGTCACTTCAATGCTCGATGTTGCCGGATCGGCGACCGGAGTTGGCGGGAGGGCTGCATCGATGAGTACCTTGAATGGCTCAAGGCCCTGGGGATTCTTCTCAATCCGCACACCATTCAAGAAGAACGTTGGCGTGGAATCCACGTTTGATTTGTCTCCGCTTCGAATGTCGTCTTTTACGGACTCGAATGCTTCATCGCTTGTAAGGTCAGTTTTGAACTTTTCAACATCAAGACCAATAGATGTTGCGTAGCCGATGAAGGTGTTCGTTGGGTCGGTTTCTGTACTCCATGTTTGTTGGTTGCCAAAGAGCAGATCGTGCATCAGAAAGAACTGTTCTTGAATGCCAGCAGCTTCTGCGGCCTGTGCTGCGAGTTGGGCGTTTGCATGAATAGAGGCAAGCGGATAGTTGCGGTAGACAATCTTGAGCTTGTCGCCGTACGCCTCTTGAAGGCCTTTCATAACAGGGAAGTACGCGCCGCAGGCCGGGCACTGGAAGTCGCTATATTCGACGAGCACGACAGAAGCATCTTTTCCACCCTCAAACCAGTCATTGTCATTGGCCGCGACCTCGAGCTTTTGTGGTTCTTTTGCGCGGTCTTGGGCATTACCGATCCACGCCATTCCAGCAACGATTACTACGATTGCAGCAAGAATCGTCAAAATCCGTCCCACAAGCCCAAATTTCATGTTTGCCATAGTGCCATAAGGGTATCAAAGAACGGGAAAACGAAAAAGAAGTCCGTTCTGGACTTCTTCATCGATGGTGCGCGGAAGAGGACTCGAACCTCCACGACCTTGCGGCCACCAGCCCCTCAAGCTGGCGTGTCTACCATTTCACCATCCGCGCGCGATCACTAAAGGAACGGGCAGAAGCATAACCTCAAGATTGAAAAGATTCAAGCCTTCGGGTACTATTCCTCGGCGATACGTATTTGGACGCCTAGCTCAGCTGGTTAGAGCATCTCGTTTACACCGAGAGGGTCGAGGGTTCGAATCCCCCGGCGTCCACCAGGAGAACGTGTTTATTTGGTCAATCTTGAACTTACGCCATCGCAAAGTTTCTCAACGTACCAAGAAGTACGCCTCGAAACATTTGCTCGCCGTGCGTCCAAGCTTGACCAAATAAACCCGTTCTCTTCATTTCTCGGGCCGTTAGCTCAGCTGGTAGAGCGTCTGGCTGGCAGTCAGAAGGTCATCGGTTCGATCCCGATACGGTCCACCATCGAAAATGAAGCCTGACCGGGCTTCTTTTTCGTTTGTGATAAAATAGCGCTATATGTTGCAGCGAATTCTTATTGGCCTCTTCATCACTGCGATGGGATGGATGATGGTATGGAAAACGCGGTGGTTTGAAGACATGCTCGGACCAGTGGCATGGGCTGAGCAACATTTGGGTACAACCGCATTCTTCTACAAGCTTCTTGGAATCGCGGTGATGATTCTTGGATTCATTGTAACGCTCAACCTCTTCGATATCATTATTGGCAGCTTTGTTCGCTCTATTTTCTAATACATGGCTGGTAGCGCCTTACTCGATGCAAATGTAATCCTCAAGATTGCAAACCTTCGCCCCGGTTATCGTGTGGCGGATTTTGGTGCTGGGGGATCGGGACACTTAGTTTTGCCAGCAGCGCGATTCCTTGCCGACGATGGTGTGGTGTTTGCTATCGATATTCATCCTGAAGCGTTATCGATGCTTCGCGGGCACCGATCGTTGCACTCGCTTTTGAACTTGTATCCAGTCCGAGGAGACATTGAACGGTTTGGAGGTGTGGCCGACATTGAACAGGGTTCGCTCGATCGTATTTTCCTCATTAACACGCTGTGGTCGGCGCGTCGTCGTGCATCGATCGTTTCGGAGGCTCGTCGTCTGCTTGCCCCGAATGGGCAGATTATTGTCGTCGACTGGGAGCCGCAAACTCGTCATGCCGTTGCACCGAATAGCGCCGATCGTGTTGCTCCGTACGCGGTTGATCGGTTATTTTCCGAAGGTGGTTGCCAGGAATGCGGACAGTTCAGAGCGAGCCGGGATCATTGGGGGAGAATTTACAGTCACTAGATTTTCCGCTACTATCCTGCCCATATGAATTTTCTCTCCCCACTTTGGAATTTGAGCTTCTGGTTCGACCTTACGCCGATTCGTATGGCCGCAGCGTTCGAGGCAGGTTTCTTTGCCTTCTTCGCACTCGTAATCATCGCAGGATCAGTAATCCGCATGATGATCCGCAATGGGAAGTACGATCGATATCAGGCGATCGTCCTCAAGAAGATCGCGACACTGTGTTCGTTCTCTGGTCTTGTTGGCTTGGTCTGGTTCTTTCTCACGTTCGAAGAGATTCAATTCTTTGGTTCCCGATTCTGGTTTTTGATTTGGATCGTTGGCGTTCTCGCCGGCGTTGTTTCAATCGTCCGCTACGTGAAAACAGAAGTTCCGGCGTTGCAGCATCGCGAACAGTCACGTGCTGACGTGAATAAATATTTGCCGAAACGATCCCGGTAATCGTTATGGTGGATAAGAGGAGGATTTTTGGAAACGCAGCTGAGCATGATGCCGCTGCGTTTTTGAAATCAAAGAAGTTTCAGATTATTGAAACGCAATATCGCAACCGTTTCGGCGAGATCGATATTATCGCAAAAGATGGGGAGGAATTTGTCATGGTCGAGGTGAAGGCGCGCAACGATCACGAATTCGGGTATCCCGAAGAATCTGTTACCCGATCGAAGCTTCGAAAAATCGCCATCGTCGCCGAACATTTCATGTCCGATCACCCCCAATCCGAATGGCGCATCGACGTGATTGCGATTGAATACGATCAATCGCCCCCACGAATCACCCATATCGTTGGGGTGGGGTAGAATGATCGTGTATGGATCGCAATGAGCAGAATTTTGAGAGGAGAACAGTGGCGCGGACTGCACAAGTTGGCGGATTGATCCTTAACGTCGATCGATTGATCGCGGATAAGGGAAGATTTCCTGATCGCGTTATGGCGCGGACGGATTTCTTAGACTTTCGATCTCACGATCGCGGTTGGAGTCTTGATAATGGTGGGAGTATCGGGCCAAAACAGTTGATTGATCTTGCGGAAACATGTGAGGGAGACTACACGATCATGGCGTCTCGCGAGCCTGAGTGGAGCAGTCATATCGCCCGTGCTCAGAGAGTGAGCCTTTCCGAGCCGATTCTTGTAACTGAAGATGGCTCGATTATTGACGGCGCCCATCGTGTAACAAAGATGTTCATCGAACACGTCGCAGAAATTCCTGCAAAAGTTGTTGGTCGCGATGAAGTTCAAACATATCGGGTGGTTGAGCCGAAAGAACACGATATCGCGAAGGAAAAACCCGAAGTCCGCATTGCGACCGTTGCTGATGCGGCGGAGATTGCGCGGATTCAGCATGAGTCGTGGTTGGCGACGTATCCGAACGAAGTCGGTGGGATTTCGCGTGAGGATATTGAAAGATATTTAAAAAGTGTCGATCAGCAAACGGCTTCTTGGCAGAGAGAATTGCGTGATGAGGGGGTGCTGGCAAATATTCGGACATTCATTTTGGAGGATGCTCAAAAAACTCTTGGATTTTGTAGGGTAGGAAAGACGGCAGAATTTGGTTTGGTTGATTCGTTATATCTGGATCCTGCGTATATTGGAAAAGGAATCGGTGGCGAAGTCTTTCGGCGTGGATTAGAATGGCTCGATGCTGATACGCCCATTCAATTAAAAGTCGCATCGTACAATAATCAAGCGATTCGATTTTACGAGCGATTCGGATTCCGAAATCAAGGCGGAGCGAAACCGTTGCGGTTATCGGATACGAAAGTCATTCCGATAACGCTGATGGTTCGCGATGTTGTGGAGAAATGAAATGACGACGAGAAATATTTTTGGTAGGCTGGTCCTAGTCCCCACGAATTTTATTTTTCATCGTATTTTTATGCTTACAGCAAAAGATGAGAAAACAATGCGTGGTTTGGTTTCAGAAATTGTTCGCGATGCACTGATCCAAAATAATGAGGTCTTTGGCTCTCAATTGAAGCGTGAAATACGAGACGAGATGCACGCCGTTGTGAATTCTGCGGTTTTTGCGTCAGAAGAGCGTCTCGGTAAGAAGATCGATACTTTGCGGGACGATATCCTCGATCTTGTGAAGGATGAAATTCTTCCGCAGATCGAGAAAAATCGGCAAGACATTGTTCATCTCAAGATCGCGACGAATATTGCGTAGTCGATCGGGCTGTGATATTCTTTTTGCATGTTGAAACCTGGCCGCAATGCCAGGTTTCACTGTTAAACAATTTAATAACAATCTAGTATGGCAAGTGCAATCGAGTTAGCGATTCGTCAGATTTGTGACGAGAAGGGCCTTTCGTATGAAAGTGTCATGACCACGATCGAATCCGCATTGGCGGCGGCGTATCGTAAGGATTTTGGCGACAAATATCACAATCTTGAAGCGAAGTTCGATACGGAAACGGGCCTTGCTCGAATTTTCGACGTGAAAACGGTGGTCGCAGATATTACCGCAGAAGAAATGGAAGAGGTGAAGAAGATTGAGGCTGAGGAATCGGCTCGTCGCGAAGCAATGAAAGCGCTTGGTGACTTTATGCCACCAACAGAAACACCGGTGGACGAGATTGCACCAAAGTTCAATCCAAAAACGGACATCATGATTTCCGACGCGCAGCTCATGAAGATGGGTGCAAAGGTTGGCGACGTGTTGCGTACGGAGCTTCCACAGGCTGTGGAATTTGGTCGTATGGCAGCGATGACCGCGAAGCAGGTTATTACCCAGAAGCTTCGTGAAGCAGAGCGCGAAATCATCTTTAACGAATTCAAGGGTGTCGAAGGCGATGTAATTGTGGGAACGGTGCAGCGTCGTGAAGGCCGTATTATTCTCGTGGATATCGGTCGCACGGCTGGAATTATCAAGCCAGAAGACGCGATGCCAACGGAACGCTATCGCTCTGGAGACCGTTTGAAGTTCTACGTTCGCGAAGTGTCGCTCGGTTCGCGCGGTGCGCAGATTTTGCTCTCCCGAACCAGTGAAGAGTTGGTAAAGAAGCTGTTCATGGTGGAAATTCCGGAAGTCGCCGAGGGCACCGTCGTCATTAAGGCGATTGCTCGCGAAGCTGGCGCGCGTACCAAGATCGCCGTTGCATCTACCGATGCGGGGATCGATCCAATCGGAGCATGTATCGGGCAGCGCGGAAGCCGTATCCAAACGATTACTGGAGAGCTCTCTGGCGAAAAGATCGACATTGTCCAGTGGAGCGAAAATCCACGCGAACTCATTACGCACGCGCTGTCTCCGGCAAAGGTGCTCGAGGTAAATCTTGATGAGGCAGAACACGCAGCAATCGTCGTTGTTCCAAGCGATCAGCTTTCCCTCGCGATTGGTCGCGGTGGTCAAAACGTCCGTTTGGCGGCGAAACTCACTGGTTGGAAGGTAAACATTCAGGAACGTCAGGCTGATGGTGTTATCGCTCCAGTTGAAAATGTGGACGCTGTTGCGGAGCCAGTCGAAGCCGTCGCTGAGGCTGCGGTCGAGACACCTGTAGTTTCTGAGTAATATGGCTTCCTTCTTCTTTACGATTCTCTACCAGCCACTCTACAATCTTCTCGTCTTCATCTACAATCTTGCGCCGTGGGGCGGACTTGGGCTCGCAATTATCGTGATGACCGTCATCGTGAAGAGCATCGTGTTGCCACTGACGTACAAGTCCATGAAGGCACAGAAGGAGCTGCAAGAGATTCAGCCGAAGATTGCGGAGATTAAGGAGAAGTATAAGGACGACAAAGAGACGATGGCGAAGGAACTCATGAGTGTGTACAAGGTGCACAACGTAAATCCTTTCGCCTCATGTTTGCCAACAATAGTGCAGTTGTTTGTGTTCATTGCGCTGTACAAGGCGCTTGAGGCTGGAATTCATACTGTTGATGCCTCGATTTTGTATGGCTTTATTCCAAGTCCCGGATCGATGTCCCCGTCCTTTCTGGGAATGGATTTGAGTAAGATCTCAATTCCTCTCGCCGTGGCGTCCGCCGTGGCTCAGTACTTCCAGGCTAAGCAGATGATCACTCGTCGTCCGCCGGCAGTGGCGCGCGGAACGAGCCCAGCGCTTGATGAGGACATGACCGCAACGATGAACAAAATGATGGTATATATGTTGCCGATCATGATGTTGGTTCTTGGCGTAACGACACTTGTTGGGGGCGTAACGCTCTACATCTTCGTGAGCACCGCGTTTACCTACGCAATGTACGCATTATTTTTGAGTCCAAAGAAGAGCTAGCGGGTTCGTGTACACTTGTTCCATTATGGCTCAACGTGTCCCGTGGCGTATTCTCGGTGTTGTCTTGAGCGGCCTCCTTGGTGTTGGGTTGTTGTACGCGCTTCTTGCAAAGGAGGGTTGGGCGAGTGTTCTGCAAAACATGAGCACGTTTGGTGCATGGCCGTTCGTCGGTCTTGTGGCTATTTCGATGCTGAACTTCACGCTGTACAGCATCCGTTGGACGATCATTTTGCGCCGGCAAGTCACGGAAAAGAAGCATAAGCTTTCGGTGTGGCGGATGTATTGGCACCGCATGACGGGGTATGCCGTTGGGTATTTGACGCCGCTCAACCAAGCAGGCGGTGAGCCGGTTCGTGTTGCGCTTTTAATGGCGGACGGCGTGCCAGGGAAGAGCGCAGTAGCATCAGCGACACTCGATATTGCTTTTGAGCTTTGTTCGTACGTCGTCTTCATCGCGCTCGGCGTGATCTTTGCACTTGTGGAGCATCAGGGAGGCGCTGGGACGTTGTGGATTATGGCCGTTGGCCTCGCGATTGCTTTTGGCTTGCTTCTTTCATTTTTTACGGCGCTCGGTCGGGGGAGACCAATGGCGAAGCCGCTCTTTCATCGCTTACGGTTGGATCGTGTGAAACGATTCCGTGGCGTTGAACATTGGCTGGAAGAGACGGAAGATTTGATGCGTGGCTTCTTTGCTGGTGGCGGCTGGGTGGTGTTCGGCATTTCTGCGTTATCAATGACGATGGTGGCATTCCGAGTTGTCGAAACCCTCTACATTGCCTGGGGATTTGGCGTGACACTGAATTTCGCCCAAGCATTCCTTGCAAGTTCACTTCCTGGACTCGCACTTATTCTTCCGGTTCCTGGTGGCCTAGGGATCTTTGAAGGCGGATTTGCTGCCGTGTTTGCTGCGCTGAACGTTCCAATGGATCCATTAGCTTTTGCGTTGATGATTCGTTTGCGCGACGCCGTATTTATTGTGTTCGGCGTATTTCACATGATCCGAACCGGATCAGGTTGGGTGCTCAAGAAAGTAAAGGCGTAAGTATGCCAACGACACTCGAGCAATCGTTGTTCCGGACGCTCGCGTACTTCGCCTATTTTCAGTTTCCTCTTACAACGCTTGAGCTCTGGAAATGGTGCGATGCGCCAAACGTTACACTCTTTGAGGTCGAAGTAGTGCTGATGTCGTCTTCTTGGCTTCGATCGCGGGGCTGCGTATCGGACCAAGGATTCTTCGCACTCGGTGACGCTGCCGAGTGGCGATTGGAGCGTCTTTGCCGCGTGACTGATGCACTGCGCAAATCTCGTCGTGCATCGCGATTTGTGAAGTTTGCATCGCGACTGCCCTGGGTGAAGATGGTTGCGGTGTGCAACTCGTTAGCGTTTTCATTTACGAACCATGAGAGTGACATAGATCTTTTTATTGTGACCGATCGGGGAAAGATTTGGTCTACACGGTTCATTCTTGCGGGCGCCTTGGCGCTCATGCACGCACGGCCAGGCGAACGCGTAAAAGACCCGGTATGTTTGAGTTTTTTTGTTACTGATGATCGGCTCGATTTTTCGTCAGTAAAGATTGGATCGAAAGATCCGTATTTGATGTTCTGGATCGCGACGCTCTCTCCGCTTTTGGATCGAGGAGACATGCTCGCGAAGCTTCGTGTGGCGAACGGTTGGATGCGTCCCGATGTCCCTCGGGCACACGGTGTTCGCAGAGCTCAGTCGTACGCTGCAACGGCAGTTCGAACGCTCCCGAATGTTTTCAGTATCGAAGGCCTGGCTGAACGAATGCAGCGGGCGCGATTCCCATTGGCATTACGGACGATGATGAATGCCGATACCCGCGTTGTTGTGACTGATGGCATGTTAAAATTTCATCATAATGATCGTCGACAAGATATCCTTCAGGCTTATGAAACGCTTCTTTCCAAATTGGACGACGCTGTTCCTGTCCATAACGATCTTTCTTCTGCCGTGGCAAACGCGATGGATGTATAGCGAGGTTTCCATTGCTGGCGCGCACACAGAGTTCGGCGTGATGAGCTTGTATGCGGTGGAGCTTCTTCTTGCGGCTGCGCTCATCGGGGGGAGTATTCTTGATCGGAAATGGTGGACGATCGACGCGAAACGTCAGCTTCCCGTTCGTCTCGGCGGGATTGTTCTTATCGTTGCGGTTCTTGGTACGGCGTTTGCGGATCGATCAGCGTTTTCATTGTCGACGGTCACGCATCTTGGCCTTGCGTACGCGCTTTTTGTTGCGATTCTCATTGATCGCGTCAGTGTAAAACATCTGCTCTTTGCTTTTGTCGTGTCGTTGGCTGCACCCTTCGTGCTCGGTCTCATTCAAGTATTCGGCGGTTCTTCGCCTGCGAACTCATGGCTCGGTCTTGCGTATCGCGACGCTTCGCAGCTTGGTGATGCCGTATTTACAGCCAGCGGTGAGCGCGTTCTTCGTACCTATGGAAGTTTTCCGCATCCGAATGTATTTGGGGGATTCCTCGGTGTTGGGCTGTTCGCTTGGTGGGCCTTCATGGCTCAGGTGAAATCTCTCCCCCCATTTATGGGGGGAATCGGAGGGGGGCTTTTTCGTCGGAAGATGATGGTTATCACAAGCATCGGCACGGTCGTTCTCATCATCGGTATGCTGCTGACGGGATCGCGTTCGGCATTTCTTGGATTGTTCGTGGGCCTCGCATTGGTATTTGTGGTGAAGTCGATTCCGTCGATGAAGATTGCCCGACCAGCTGCGGCGATTCTTGGAATTGTTGCGGTATTCGGCTCGCTTCTTGCATCGTTTTATCTTACCGATTTGGCGTCGAGCATCCGTGGCGGGGGAGTGAACGAAGAACGTTCGCTCACTGAACGTATCGCGCTTTACGAAGATTTTGTGCCGTTCATGGCTTCTACAAATCTTGTTGTTGGTCATGGACTTGGCTCTTACGTGTTGTCATTTTCTGATTTCGAGTCTGGCAAGAGCGTCTTCGATTATCAGCCGGTGCACAACGTGTTTTTATTGATCCTTGCTGAGCTTGGATTTCTCGGTCTTGCCGCAATGCTGTGTTGGGGCGCAAATGTTGCCTGGATTAATGTTTCCCGATTCCCGCATCGCGATGCACTCTACGCCTTTGGCATGGGAAACGTGGTATTCATGATTTGCTTTTTTGATCACTATCTCTGGTCGTCATGGTCTGGCCTTGCATTGATCGCATTCGCGATGGGAATGATGGTGAGACTTGGAGAAGAGAAGGAGGGGAGGTGAACCTGATCTGATCCTTTGAATGGGTTGAGACGAAATAGCGCAGAGTTGGGAGTACGGGGTACTGCGACAGAAAACGATACCCTCGTTTTTTGAGGTTTTAAAACTGAGCAATACAGTGGTCGCCGATCCTGCAATCTGCAGAAAATGAAATCGATTCCGCAAACCTACGATCGCCGATCGTAGACGACACCATCGTCAATCTCGGAGATCATCAGGATCGACCAGCGCCTCCCAAACGCAACTCAGTTGCATTAGCAAAACACCCATTTTGAAATCGAGTACCCCCACGCTCGCCGATGATGTCTTGCCGCCATCTTTCCCATCTCGTCCCAACCCCTTCAAAGGTTCAGTTCTTTTCTAGCACTCTCGTTCCTTGATTGCTAATTATTAGATTTCTTTGTAACATTCGCTCGTAACTATTTCACATTTTTCTCTATGCAACTTCGCCCACTTGGAGGTCATATTATCGTTGAGCCACAGGAAAGAGAAACAAAAACAGCTTCGGGAATTTATCTTCCGGATGCGGGTGAAAAACGCCAGGGTCAAGGAACTGTTATCGCCGTTGGTCCGGGAAAGCTCGAAAAAGGGGATCGGCAACCTGTTGAAGTGAAGGTTGGAGATGTGGTGGTCTTCAAACAATATGCGCCAGACGAAGTGAAAATTGAAAACAAAACATTTTTGATTGTTTCGGTGGACGACGTTACGGCAGTAATCGAATAATTCTATGGCAAAGACTATTATTTTTAGTGACGATGCTCGGAAGAAGATGAAAGACGGCGTAGATCAGCTTGCGAGCGCGGTGAAGGTCACGATGGGTCCACGTGGGCGAACCGTCATTATTGATCGTGGTTTTGGATCGCCAATGGTAACGAAAGATGGCGTGTCGGTCGCGAAGGAAATCGAACTTGCGGATAAGCTTGAGAATCTTGGCGCAACACTCGTAAAGGAAGCGGCAAGTAAAACAAACGATGTTGCTGGAGACGGAACAACCACTGCGGTTGTCCTCGCGCAGTCGATTGTCTCGGAAGGTTTGCGCGTGGTGTCTGCCGGCGTAAATTCGCAGGCGCTTCGTCGTGGAATCGAAAAGGGCGTTGAGGCGATCGTAAAGAAGATTGCGGAGATTTCGACTCCGGTTCATGGCAATGCTATCGAACAGGTTGCGTCCATTTCGGCGAACGATCCCGAAATTGGCAAAATGATTGCTGAGGCGATGAAGAAAGTGAGTGAGAATGGCGTGATCACCGTTGAGGAGGGACAGTCATTCGGAATCGAGGTCGACGTGGTCGAAGGCATGCAGTTCGATAAGGGCTACGTTTCGCCATACATGGTGACGAATTCTGAGCGCATGGAAGCCGTGTACAACGATGTACCAGTGCTCGTGACCAGCGAAAAGATTAGCAGCATGCAGTCGTTGATGCCGATTCTGGAAAAGTTACTCGGTACTGGTCGAAAGGATCTCGTGATTATCGCCGAAGACGTTGATGGTGAGGCGATGACGGCGCTTGTGCTCAATAAGCTTCGTGGTGCGTTGAATGTGTTGGCTATTAAAGCGCCAGCATACGGCGATCGCCGCAAAGCCATGCTCGAAGACATCGCGATTGTGACTGGCGCAAAGTTCATCTCGCCAGAAACAGGGATGAAGTTTGAAGCACTTGAGCTCACTGATCTTGGTCATGCTCGTCGCGTAATCTCGACCAAGGACACGACGACAATTGTTGAGGGCGCTGGCGATAAGGCCGCGATCGCAGATCGTGTCGTGAACATCAAGGCACAGCTCGAGAATTCGGATTCTGACTTCGACAAAGAAAAGTTCCGTGAGCGTATGGCAAAGATTTCTGGCGGCGTTGCCGTCATCAAGGTCGGCGCAGCAAGCGAAGTGGAGATGAAAGAGAAGAAACATCGTATCGAAGACGCGGTTGCGGCAACAAAGGCGGCCATCGAAGAGGGAATTGTTGCTGGTGGTGGCGTGGCGTTGATTCGTGCAAAAGCAGTCCTCGCTGATCTTGTTGTGAGCGTAGATGAAAAGATTGGTGTGGATATTCTGAGCCGTGCAGTTGAGTCACCGCTTCGTCAGATTGCGGAGAACGCTGGTCACGAAGGCGGTGTTATTGTAGAGCGTGTGAAAACGATGACTGGAAATAACGGATGGGATGCTGCTCTGGATAAAGATGTGGATATGGTTGCGGTCGGTATCATCGATCCAGCAAAGGTAACGCGATCTGCATTGCAGAACGCAGCATCGGTTGCGGTGATGATTCTTACCACCGAGGCGGCGATTACTGAAGTTCCAAAAACGGAAAAAGAAAGTGCTGGTGGTGCAGGAGGAGGAATGGGAGACATGTACTAAAATTCGATGAGCCCGGCTTCGCAAGAAGTCGGGCTCTCGTTGTTCTGACCGGCGCCGTTGGCACGATCAGTTCTTGCTCGTCGCGACCTGCTGGCACTTGCGAGGAGCCTTGTCTCCTCCGGTGCAGGGCACCGCGTACTCGTCGCCCTCGTAGAGCGTGTCCACGGCGAGCATCTCGCCGTGCCACTCGCTCACCCTGCCGAAGAGCTTCCCCTTTGGCTTTCCGGCCGACCGCACCGTGTTCTTGCGGATCAAGTCGATGTTCGCTGCGACGATGTCCTCGCGGCTCACGCCGTACTGCTTGCCGACCTCGACGAGATAGTCGCCGGAGTGCGCGACCATCTCGACCGACGTTGGCATGCGGTTGGTCGTCGGGGGCGGCGCGACGACAGGCTTCTTGTCTGAACCTCCGAAGAGGAACATGCAGAGCACCACCACGATCGCGCCGAGCCCGACCATGATCCCGCGCTCGGAGGGGTTCTTGGCGAACCACCCCCAGATTGCCGCCCAGATCCCGCCAAACCAGGCTACAACGTCGGCGAGACCGTTGGTGCTGCGCCTGGCCTTTTCGGAAAGGCCGTTGCCGCTCTCCTCGACGATCTCGAGCTCGAGAGGACCGTCGTCGTTTCCTGAACTCATCTTTCCCTCACGAAAAAAACGTTTCTTGTTTCTGCCGAGAGCCGGCTACGGAAATTACAGCATAAACAGCAAAGCCCGTCAATAAAAACCGCTAATATTAGCGGATTACGGGTGCTTTTATGGTGGGAACCAATGAAACTTGATACCCTTTACGCATTCCTAACCCCTATTTTATGGACGATATGAACGATGGGAACGCTCAGGGTTCGGTAAAGCCGGCAGAAGTGGTTTCGCCAGGAAAAGATGCTTCAGGTGCATCAAACGACCGGTTGATGGCCGCACTTGGATACGTTGGGGCGTTGTGTCTTATTCCGCTCATTTTCGCTCGTCACTCCGCGTTCGCCCAGGAACACGCAAAACAAGGCCTAGTACTTTCACTCATCGCCGTTGTCGTGAAGGTGTTGGCGTCTGGCTTGTGGCGTATTCCGTTTGGTGGTTTGTTGGTGATGATTGTTGGTCTCGCAATTTTCGTTGCGGCGGTCATGGGCTTTATCAAAGCATTGCAAGGAGAGCACTTCGTCATTCCATACGTGAGCGATTGGGCACGAAAGATTCACTTCTAATGTTCGTTCATGTCGCTTTTGGACGATAAACTCAAAAATCTCGCTGAGCGCCATAGCCTTGCGGTTGTGGCGCTTGGGCTTGAGGCATCTCGTGCTCGGGCTATTGAGCTTGAGGGGGATATGAGTGATCCTGGATTTTGGAGCGATCAGGAGAATGCGCGAAAGGTTGCGCAAGAAGCATCGGATTTGAAAAAAGAAGTTGAGGCATGGGATGAAATCGGCAAGCAGATCATGGAAGCTCGCGACATTGTGGCGATGGCGGAATCCGAAGGGAACACAGAAGACAAACATGAGGCCGATTGTCTTGTTGTCGATCTTGAATCGCGATTCACTGGCATGGAATTTCAGATGCTTTTTTCCGGCGAGTACGATAAACGCAACGCGATTCTTTCCATCCACGCTGGTGCCGGCGGAACCGATGCAAATGATTGGGTGGCGATGCTTCTGCGCATGTTCATGCGTTTTGCTGAACGAAAAGGATTTGCTGTCGATATCCTGGACGAATCGCGTGGGGAAGAGGCGGGCTATAAGAGCGTCACGATCGCGGTGCGTGGCAGATATGGATATGGTTTCCTTCGATCGGAAGCCGGTGTCCATCGTCTTGTTCGCATCTCGCCGTTCGACGGAGAGAAGATGCGACACACCACGTTCGCTCTTGTTGAAGTGCTTCCAGAGTTCGACGCCATGGACGCTGCGGCCGTTGAGCTTGATATGGACGACGTTCGAATCGACACGTTCCTTTCTTCGGGAAAGGGTGGCCAGTCGGTGAACACCACATACAGCGCGGTTCGCGTCACGCATACTCCGACCGGAATTTCCGTGAGCTGTCAGAACGAGCGATCCCAGTTGCAGAACAAGGAAACTGCATTAAATGTGCTCAAGGCAAAGCTCTTCCAGCTTATGGTGACGGCACGTGCGGAGAAGCTTTCGGATATTAAGGGCGAACACAAGACGGCAGCCTGGGGGAACCAGATTCGCAGCTACGTCCTTCATCCGTATAAAATGGTGAAGGATCATCGGACCGATATCGAGACATCGGATACGGACGCTGTTCTCGATGGTGAGATACTGTCATACATCGAAGCGTTCCTCAGAAATGACGCCGCACAACGAAATACATAATATGAAGTATCGCTCAGCAATCGTGACCGGAGGATCAGGATTCATTGGCTCGCATCTTGTGGATGCGTTGGTTGAGCGCGGTGTAGCAGTGACCGTCATCGACCTTGTTTTGCCGGCAGACGACGTGAAGAATGCGAAAGCGACATACAAAGTTGCGGACATTCGGAGCGCAGAAATGACGACGGTATTTTTGAGCGTGATGCCGGAAATGGTGTTTCACTTGGCGGCGCATATTGATGATCGCGCATCGGTGCTCGACCCGGTGTTGAACGCTGAGCACAACATTCTCGGCACGCTTCACGTTCTCGAAGCGACGCGTAAAGCTGGTGTGAAGCGATTCGTGTTCGCGAGCACAGGAATCGCGTATGGTCGAGCGGATGTAATTCCTACACCGGAATCCACCGTATCGAAGCCACTGACTCCATATGCGGTGTCGAAGTTGACGTGTGAACGATACTTGAAATGTTACGAAAGCGTTCATGGGCTTTCGTGGATGGCATTGCGATTTGCGAATGTGTATGGTCCACGACAAGATGGAAGCAAAGAGTGTGGTGCGATCGCGATTTTTACCAAACGTATTCTTGCGGGTGAGTCCATCATGATGAACAACAACGGTCAAACGACTCGTGACTACGTGTATGTGAACGATGTCGTGAACGGGCTCATCGCTGCGGCGGATTCCGAAGCGTGTGAGGTCGTTAACATTGGTACCGCGCAACAGACCGCCACGGAATCGCTACTGAACCTGGTCGAGGCTGCAGTGGGAAAGGCGTCTGAGCATATTCCCCGACCAGATGTTGCTGACGAAGTAAAAAACTGCGCACTTGCCATTGAGAAGGCGCGAAAGCTGTTGAATTGGGCGCCAATCATGGCGTTGAAGCCGGGGATTGAGGAAACTGTCGACTGGTACAAACGTCGTCTATGAAGATTGCTGTTACCGGTGGCGCGGGTTTTGTTGGCTCGCATATTGTGGACGCGCTCGTGCTCCGTGGTGACGAGGTGATTGTGATTGACCATTATAAGCGCGAGAAGCTCCGATTTGAAAATGCGGGGTCGCGAATTCACAAACTTTCCTTCGGCCATGAAACGGTTGAACAGATCTTTGCCGACGAGAAGCCTGATGTTGTCGTCCATCTTGCGGCGCAGATTAGCGTCACGGCGTCGATTACGGATCCTATCGACGACGCTCAGCGCAATATTATTGAATCCTTGAAGCTGGTGCGTATCGCGGAACATGCTGGTTGTAAACGATTTGTATTCATTTCCAGCGGTGGAGCGATTTATGGTGATCATCCGGTTCGTCCAACGCCGCTTCTTGATGACGCGTTTCCGTTGTCTCCGTACGGTGTGGCAAAGTTTTCTTTTGAACACTACCTCGCCGGATCGAGTGCACGGTCTGGAATGAAAACGATTGCGCTCCGGTTTGCAAATATCTTTGGCCCACGTCAGCAGCTCAAGTCGACTGGTGAGGGGAACGTTATGGCCGTGTATTTGTCGCGTATGATCAGCGGCGACCCACTCGTCATCTTTGGCGACGGTACCGCAACGCGCGACTACGTGTATGTGCGCGACGCTGTAGACGCAATTCTTGCGGCGATCGATTCAACTGCGGAAGGTATGGTGAATATCGGCACAGGGGAGGGCGTCTCCGTGCAGGAAGTTTACGATACGATTATGGATATTCACGGCAGCAAGCATCCAATGACGTACGAGCCGTTTCGAACCGGTGAGGTGTTTCACAGTGTGATCGATCCAACGACGGGGTTCGAGGTTCTTGGCTGGAAGGCAAAAGTATCGTTCCGCCAGGGCATGCGAGAGATGTACGATTGGTTTATGGAGACGTTTGGTCGTTAGAGTCCGTCATTGCGAGGAGCGTAATCGCGACGCGGCAATCCAGGTCAACCAAGATTGCTTCGGCTGATTACAGCCTCGCAAAGACGAAAAAATATGCCTCTAAAAAAATCCTATGGCCAACATTTTCTTCACGATAAAAATATTATCGCGAAAATTATTGCTGGAGTTTCGGTCGAGACCGGCGAATTGCTTATTGAGGTTGGGCCTGGGGCTGGGGCGCTTACGGAAGGGCTCGCCGATCTCGCCGGAGGAGGTCTAGCCCTCATTGAGGCTGATCGTGATCTCGTCCCATCCCTTCGTGATCGATTCCCTCAGGCTGATATTGTCCAAGCCGATGCCGCAATCGTCGATTACGATGCAATTACTCAAAACCGGCCCTGGATTTTTGTGAGCAATCTTCCATACAACGCCGGGAATGCGATTCTCGAAAAGATCTTCACCTCAAAGAATCCTCCGCGTCAGCTGGTGGTGATGGTTCAAAAAGAAGTGGGGGAGCGCATGATGGCAAAAGCGGGGGAGATGAGTGTGCTTTCTGTGGCAACGCAGCTGTACTGCGATGTTGAAAGACTTTTCATCGTGAAACCCGGAGCCTTCGTCCCTCCGCCAAAGGTAGATTCCATCGTATTGCGGATGACAACGAAGACCGGAGAATTCGATCGCGAATCTATCATCGCCCTTGCAAAAATTGGTTTTGCGCATCGCCGAAAACAGCTTCGTCAAACTCTCGCTCAAGCCAATGTCGCCGATCTCGTAGCCGTCGACACCGCCATCGAAGAAATCGGATACCCAAAAACCGTCCGCCCTCAAGAATTGAACACCGCAGACTGGGTGAAGCTTTTTTCTGCGCTGAATCCGTCCTGAACACCTCCGTGTTCCTGTGTATACAAGATCGGTATTCACCCCCTCTCAGTGATATACTTGTCATACGATATTGCGTATGGCGGAGGGAGAAAGAATTATCATCACGCGAAAAAAAGCCATCCTGAACCGTGAACAAAAAACGGGATTGGGTATGGTGGTCGGCTTTGGGTCGCTCGCACTTATTTTTGGGGTGTTTTTCTTGTGGAAGCACATTGCTTCTCCATTTGTCGTTTCATACGTTGGACCAAAGTTTTTAACGGGCGATGAAAAGCAGCAACAGGAGATGGAAACATTGAAGAAACAAGATACCGATACAGATGGTTTAGACGACTACAGTGAGCTGTACATTTATAAAACCAGTCCGTATTTGAAGGATTCCGATAGTGATGGAGCTGAAGATAAGGCAGAAGTCGCTCACGGCGACGATCCAAACTGCGCAGCAAATATGCCATGCGCTGCAGCTGTCGCAGACACGGTGAATCCGGCAACACTTCAGGGAACCTTTGCGGAGAAGATTGCTGCCGAAGCGGGTTCTACGCCAGAACCTGAGGCCCCTGCAACGGCGGTGGATATTGAAGCAACATTGTCATCCATGACGACCGATCAAATTCGGACGTTGCTTATTCAGGCTGGTGGCGACGCAACAGCCATCAACGCGCTGTCTGACGACGACCTTCGCGCGGCGTTGTCGCAGGCAATCACACAAATGCAGGTTGACGATGCGGCAAGCGCCGACGCGGCGGCAGCAGCGGATTCCGGTGCAACGGCGCCGCCTCCTGCGGATTCCACCCAAACCACCCAGTAATTGCGTATGAAGGACCGCTTGCGAAAATTTGGTGCCACGGCGTTGCTCATGCTCGCCGTCTTTACGTTTTCTTCTGCGGCGATTCTTGCGCCAAAAACCGCATACGCCGTTATTCCGGTGAGCACTGATGCTGACGCTCCGCGTATCACGGAATGGATTTTGAGTGCACTGAAGTACCTTGGTCAAACCGCGCTTGTCGCTTCCGTCTCCACGGCATTGATCAACACCGTGACGTATGCAACGGACCGGTTGGCTTACGACGCCGCGGTGTACATTGCCGCGGGCGGCAACGGTGATGATCCATTGTTTGATAATCGTACGGCGGGTGACTACTTCGCTGACTATGGTGCCTCTGTGGCTGGTGAGGCGCTCGGTGCTATTGATGACACAGGTATTTTAGGAAATTTCAGTTTGTGTGAACCAAATGCGTCTGGTGTAACCCTCGCATTCAAATTTGGTATTCAGGGCGTATTTGATAGGCCAAAGCCAGCATGTGAATGGAGCGCGGTGAAGGACAACTGGGGTGGGTTTATTAGCGATGTTTCCACAATGGCGAGTGATCCATTTGGGAAGAACTCGCTCATCACCACAAAGCTTGCCGACATGTACAACCCAAAGTCTAACGATCTCTCCGTTGGAATTCAGTTGTATAGCGATGTGCTCAATAAAGCGCAGACCGATGCTGCGAATAGTACACTGAGAGAAATGTTTGGCGGGTTCTTTAAAGATAAAACCAATTTCATTACCGGAAAGGTTGAGACTCCTGCGGAACTTATTCAGAAGCGTTTGGATGCAACGATGATGGCGTCCGACAGCATCCGAAACCAAATTGCTGTTCAGGCGCTCGGCGACAAGGAAGTGTTGCTGCAAATTGCAAAGCACGCGGGTTCCGTGTTTACAAATACATTGCTCTCGAAGGTCACGGAGAAACTGTACGACGGCTTGTTTAGCGGCCTCGACCAGACCGCGATCGATCCATTTAATGTTGAGGGCGTTGGATCGAGCAACGCTGAAGACGCTCGTGAATCGTTCCGCAGTTTCCTTACTGCAACTCCGCTTTCTGTAGAAAATTACAGTCAGCTCGAGGAATTCAGCGCGTGTCCAACCGCGGGAAAATCGTTGTACAACTGTGTTGCGGATTCGTCGTTCGTTACCGCGGTCAGTCGTGCAGATTCGGGATCTTCGCTTACCATTGCTGAGGCGATTGAAGAAGGTTTGCTCAACAGTTCGTGGCCGCTCATTCCGTCGTCGGATACCGCGCGAGACCAAGACCCATTCTGTTATACCTACGGATACTGTCATGGGAACCTCGTAAAGCTTCGTAAAGCACGTATTATTTCAACGAGTTGGGAAATTGCGGCAGAATCCAATGCGAATAGCGAGAACAGTCCAGTGACGCTTGGTGAAGTGGTCGATGCATTTAATGACTGTAGCGATCAAGGTGAGCTCGACGACAACCACCCATGGTGCCATCTTATCGATCCAAACTGGGTGTTGAAGTACCCAGAAACGCAATGTAAGGCATTGGTATACGGCGAACAGCTTGTGGCATCAGTTACCGATGAGCGCATGGATGTTTGTGTAGATATGCCAAGTTGTATTGACGAAGACGGCGACGGAAACTGTACTGGCGGCTACGGCTACTGCGTTCGTGAAGAAAATGTGTGGCGGTTCCGCGGGGAAGAGTGTCCAGACTACTACGCATCGTGTACGACATACGAAGATCCGAATGGCGACAACTTTGATTATCTTTCAAACACCACAAATTCCGACAATTGTACTGCCGATTCTGCGGGGTGTTTGTGGTATGCCACACAGAAAGTAGACGACGGTACGGGAACATTCGATTTCCCAGATTACACCGCGGATGCGGCTCCGGCATTCGCTACCGCCGAGGCTGCGAACGATATGTATAAGAATCGCATCTACTTCACGTCGGAAGTTGCGGACTGTCAGGCATCTGATGCGGGATGTCGTGAATTAGTGTCTCGTGCGGGCGGTACGACGTTAAACATGGTCGCGAATTCTTCGTTTGAAGACGACGCAGACAACGATGGCGTTCCAGATGGCTGGATCATTTCCGGAACCGGAATGACGTATAGCATTGATGCTTCAGTAAAACTTGGCGGCGTTGCGGCGGTAAACCCAGTATCCACATCATCGGCGTACATTCAGCCGGGAATTGTTCTCACTCAGGGTGCGGAATACACATATTCATTGTATGCACGTCAGGGTACTGGAACCGGTGCGGCGACGGATGGATGGCTTTCGCTGGCTTCAAACGATGGAACCACGATCGACCTTACTGGATATGCGCTTTCTGGCGACTGTGCATTGGGATTCTCAAACGCCACGATTGCAATTACGGAAACGCCAACAGATACGGACTACCAACGCTATACGTGTACTTTCACCGTTCCTGCGCTTGCGGATACGTCTGCGGAAATCACCGGAACGATCTTTTTGACTGGCGGCGACGTGTGGTACGACCAAATTCAGCTCGAACAAGAATCCTCTGCATCGAGCTATCACGAAGGGTACAGCGGTAGCGTACTCGACCTTGCCTACGTGAAAGTTGCGCCGTCGTATCTTGGATGTACGGGCGATAGTGCGACGGATCCTGCCGATTGTGCGAATTACGCAACCGTGTGTTCGGAAAGCGATGTGGGATGCTCCTTGTACACACCATCGAACGGCGATCCTTCTGTTGCGGGTATCACGGACAGCCTGGATTCATGCCCAGAATCTTGCGTGGGATACGACACATTTAAACAGGAAGCGACGAGATACGAACCAGACGGTGATTTCCCTGTGTATTTCATTCCAGATTCCGCAGATGAGTGTTCGGCTCAGGCAGTTGGGTGTGATGAATTCACCGACATCTCTTCGGAGGCGCCATCGTACTTTACGAATCTTCGCGCCTGTCTTACGACGGCTCAGGCGGATTTGAATACAATTGCTACCGACGGCGCAGAAGTTTTTTACACGTGGGAAGGATCAGATACCGCTGGATATCAGATTAAGACCTGGAACTTGCTCGAATCGGATATCGA
>ERZ1292630.118-Hain-H41-02um-R3-118-length-88720-cov-10_pt1 | contig 88720 bp, 82 predicted proteins | sample MGYA00564408_ERZ1292630 | MGnify/ENA primary metagenome ERZ1292630 (study PRJEB36523, sample SAMEA6512641) | groundwater metagenome | collected 2019-01-08 | study: AquaDiva: Metagenomics assemblies of 32 groundwater samples
CCTCGTTCAGTAATCAGAGGAGGCGGGGCGTCTCACCGAATCTTGGCAGAGAGGGTTTGTCGACCCAAACGAAAGACCCTCGGGTCATCCCGAGGGCCTCTGTACTTTTCGTGCTCATCTGTCTGGACTATTCGTGCTCACTCACAACAAGCGCCGCGAGTGGCGCCACGTGGACGAATCGACGCGGAAGTTGCATGTGCGCAGGCCCCCGGATGTGGTTTGCCGAGCGAGTGTGGACCTTGAATGGGGCGGTGTCCACTGGACAGAAGTGCCCCGGCTGCGAGGATTGCGGTCCCCTCTCTGCCAAGAGGTCCACAACCGCAGATCCTCAGCTACGGCACATACCCAGACGCCTCGCGCGCCCGTGCCACAAAGGAACTGGCGGTAGTCGACGGCCAAAGTGCGTCAAGAGGGGATGCCGCCCGGTCGCCCGAGGGTGCCCTTGGGACAGAAGGGTCGAAGGCAGGCCGGACCCCTTCGGAAGGCTCCGGCCTGCCACCTACTGGACCGAGATGCCGGCCCGGACCTGTCCCGGGTATCCACCGAGATCGACGATCACGTGCCACTGCCCGGGTCGCGGCGGCCGAATGGCAACCGGACTCTGGGTCGCGTGGCCGCCGAAGTATTGGTGCTGCGTGCCACGCCGATACCGGTCGAAGTTCGGATCATCCATGACCTTGACGTTCGCCGCGTGGTCGAGCTCGACCAACACAGCCTGCCCAGGGCCCACCTGGACCCTGGAGTGCAGGAAGTTCATTCCCTGATCCCTTTCCTAGGCTAGAGTCGTCCGCCTCGATCTATCGGCGCGCACTCGAGACGGCCGCCACGGCGAGACACGCTGGACACGCGGCGTCGGCCCACGCCGGCAGGCCGCTGCCGTCGGCGGGCGACCGCCTTGACGGTCGAAGACGCGTCCAGCCGATCGCGCCGCCCACGGCGAGGATGCCCAGGAACGCTGCGCCGATAAGCACCCCGCCCGCCCGCCCGATCAGCTCCAGCGCCGGCTGGCCGACCGCGTACCCGAGCAGGAAATGACCGCCGACGAACACCGCGTTGCCGACCACCAGGCCACCGGCGAAGACCGGGAAGCGAAGGGCGGCGAGCCCGCTCGCGGCGATCGCTCCGATGCGCACGCCCGGCGTCATCCGCGCCACGGCCACCCCGCGCGACCCGTGCCGGGCAAGTCTGTCTGCGAGGCGGTCCAGCCTCGCCCGTGGAACACCCAAACGGGCGAACAGGGCGAGCAGCCGCTCGCGCATCACCCCGCGAACCAGCACGAACTGGACGCTTCCACCGACGTACCCGGCGAGCAGGATCCCGATCAGAACGGCGACCGCGAAGATGCCCTGACCCGATGCCGCGACCCCGGCGGTGATGACGAGAAGATCGCCGGGGACCGGGATCGGCACACCGATTTCCTTGATCAGGATGACCGCCAGCAGCGTGACCAAGGCGAGGCCGTCCATCAACTCAGGCCCGGTCGCTGTCAGGGTGCGCCACGTCCGCGACGGGCTCCGCTGAGCCCGTCGTGAGCGCCTCGTGCAGGGATCGATACGAAGCCATGAGCAGGCGGGCGACCTCGGGCCAATACCGGCCGGGCGCGGTTGGGCCGTCCGGATCCGCGACCGCGCCCCGGTCGCGCACCTCCGCCGCGAGCCCGCGCAGCCGACCCGCCTCCGAGACGCTCGCCTCGGGCACGCCGTAGATCGCTGCGTACACGGCAGTGATGGCATCTCCCGCCGCCGCACCGGCGGCCAGGCCCACCTCGCGCCGCACGACCCACCAGCGCAGCTCGCGTCGCGCCACCTCGTCCGCGTCGACGTGCTTCGGCAAACCCAGCCTTCGGTAGCCGCGCACGATGTCGGGCTTGAACCGCTCGTACTCGCCCATCGAACGAGCGAATCCGATCGCGGCCCGCGTGAGCCAGAACGCCGCCACGACGGCCCGCGGCCAGCCGACCCGGGCCTGTTCGCGGTTGGCGAGGATGAGCAATCCAAGCAGGCGCGCCGGCTGACGCCGGTAGTACGCCTTCCACATTCGAAGCTCGAGGGCCGCGAGGCGATCGGGATCGAAGTCGCGACCCCATCGATCAACCGTGTCGGGATCGATCGGCAACATCGATGTCCTTCGATATCTACCTGGGTGCGAGTCGCGCAGCGCATCCGCAAGCCGGGCCCGGAGGGCGGGGCTGGTCGGCTCGTCGTCGGCCACGATTGCGTGAACGATCCGGATCAAGCTACGCCTTGGCGGCGCGTGCGTCCAGTCTGTTGCCGAGCGGGGAAACAAGCACCGCGACCTACCCGCCAGACCCCACCAGGTCGTAGCCTCCGCCAGACAATGCGCTCCGTCGTTGCCTTCATGCGGATCCGCGCGTAGGCTGCGGGGCGCACTGGTCGAAGACAGGAGTCACGTTTGGCGTCCCTCGATTCCCCGAAGCCTGCGCGGGCGGCCGGGACGGTCACGCTCGTCTTCACCGACATCGAGGGCTCGACGAGCCTGCTCCAGGCGCTGGGCGACCGCTATCCGGACGTGCTGGCCGACCACCATCGCCTCCCCCGAGAGGCCTTCGCCCGACACGGCGCCCTCGAGCGCGGTTCGGCCGGCGACGGACTCTACTTCGTCTTTCCGGCGGCGCGGGCCGCGGTCCAGGCGGCCATCGACGGGCAGCTTGCCATTGCCGGTCATGGGTGGCCCGACGGGATCGCCGTCAACGATCGGATGGGCGTTCACACGGGGGAGCCGTGGGGCGTGTCCGAGGAGTACGTCGGCCTGGACGTTCATCGCGCGGCGCGGGTCTGTGCAGCCGGCCACGGCGGCCAGATCCTCATCTCTCACACGACCCACGCCTTGATCGCGGATGAGCTGCCTTCGCCGCTGGGCATGATCGACCTGGGCGTCCATCATCTCCGCTCGCTGGACTCGGCGATGCGGCTGTACCAGGTCACCGCCCCGGGCCTCGCCCGCGACTTCCCGCCGCCGCGGACTGCCGAAGCGCCACGGAGCAATCTCCAGCTGGAGGTCACCAGCTTCATCGGCCGGGAGCGCGAGATCGAACAGGCCATGCGGATCCTCGGTCAGTCGTCGCTCCTCACGCTGACCGGACCCGGAGGCGTCGGCAAGACGCGGGTCGGCCTTCGGTTGGCGCGTCAGCTGCGGGACACGTTCGAGGACGGGGCCTGGATCGTCGAATGTGGCTCCCTGACGGACCCCGACTTCGTGCTCCCGTCGGTCGCGAGCACGATCGGGTTGACGGAACCGGCCGGTCGCGCACTCCTGCCGGCCATCGTGGAGCACCTGAGGGGCAAGCGGCTCTTGCTGCTGCTGGACGATTGCGACCCCGTCCTGTCGGTGTGCGCTGAGCTCGCCGAGGCAGTTGTGCGATCGTGTCCGGCCGTTCGCATCCTCGTGACCAGCCGCGAAGCGTTGGGGGTCGCCGGCGAGGCGATCCTGCCCATCGCCTCCCTGGCGACGCCAGAGGTCGGACCGACCGTCGCCGCGCGCGACCTCGCGGAGGTCGACGCCTGCCGGCTCTTCGTGGAGCGCGCGAGCGCCGTCCTGCCCACGTTCGTCCTCACCGATCAGAACGCCCGATCCCTTGCCCAGATCTGCCGGCGCCTGGATGGGATCCCGCTCGCGATCGAGCTTGCCGCTGCGCGCGTTCGTTCGTTGCCGGTCGAGCAGATCGCGCCCCGCCTGGACGATCGATTTCGCTTGCTCACGGGGGGCAGTCGGGCGGCCGTCGCCCGCCACCAGACGCTCCGCGCGACGATCGACTGGAGCTATGACCTCCTGACGGAACCGGAGCGAGCGGTCCTGCGCCGACTCTCCGTCTTTGCCGGCGGCGCGAGCCTGGAGGCGGCCGAATCCGTGTGCTCTGGTGACCCGGTCGATTCGGTCGACGCAATCGACATCCTCGGCCGCCTGGTCGAGAAGTCGTTGATCGTGACCGACCCGACATCGAGCGTAGCTCGTTTCCGGCTCCTCGAGACCGTTCGCGAGTACGCCCGAGGCCGTCTCGTGGAAGCGGGCGAGGGCGAGACGACGTCGCGCCGACACCGCGACTGGTACTTGGCCCTGGTTGATGAGGCGTCGCCGGCATTCTTCCGCGGTCCCGAGCCGGTCGATGTGCTCCGGCGCCTCGACCAGGAGCACGACGACCTGCGCGCCGCCCTCGAGTGGTGCCTCGGCCAGCCGGGCGAAGGTCGGTCGGGCCTTCGGATCGCCGCCGGTCTGTGGCGCTACTGGGAGATCCGAGGTCATCTCACAGAGGGGCGTGGTTGGCTCGAGCGCATGCTGGCGGAAGTGGGAGCGGAGGTTTCGCGGCTGCGAGCCGATGCCCTCACAGGCGCCGGGGCGTTGGCTCTGCTGCAGGGCGACGTTCGGGCCGCGTGGTCGCACCACGAGAGCAGCCTCGCGCTCCATCGTGAAATGGGCGATCAGCAGAGCATCGCCTACGCGGCGAGCAACCTGGCCAGCACCGCATTGCAGGTCGGCGATCACGCGCGGGCACGGTCGCTCTACGAAGAGTCAATAGGGCTGGCTCGCCAACTCGGCGATCTGCGCGGTGTCGCCTTTGGGTCGATCAATCTGGCCGACGTAGCCACGCGCGAGGGGGATCTGGCCGCGGCCGGCGCCCTCCACGAAGAGATCCTGGCATCAATCAGGGAGCTGGGTGATCACTGGATGGAAGCGTTTGCCCTCGGGTCCTTCGGGCGCGCCATCGCCGCCGCCGGCGATCGAGAGGCGGCCCGGTCGCTCCACACGGATGCCCTCGCGATCCTCGCGGAACTGGGCGACCGGCGCGGCGTCGCGCGGGGCCTGTCGCATCTGGCGGACCTGGCGCTGTCTGACGGCGACGCCGAGCGAGCTCGCGGGTTGTTCCGCCAGAGCCTCGCGATCCGTCAGGAACTCGGCGACATGCCTGGTTTGGCTGGCGCGATGGAGAGCCTGGCCGGTGCGCTTGCCGTCGACGATGCCGAGTCTGCCGCCCGGCTCGATGGCGCCGCGGAGGCGCTCCGTGGCGCCATTCGCGCGATGGTTCCTCCGCAGGCCGCCGCCCGCCATGACCAGCAACTGGCGGAACTCGAGGCCCGACTCGGGAGCGATCGATTTGAAGCTGCCCGCAGGGAGGGTCGCCTCATGACGCCCAACGAGGCGCTCGCTACGCTCCCTCTGTGACCTCGACGATCTGATCGGCGAGGAGGCCGTGAGCCTCGCGATGAACGGCGATCGCCGCTTCGGCACTCGGGGCCTCGGCCAGGCAGAACACCTTGCCCGTCGCCTCGTCGAACCAGTAGCGCATGTAGGTCACGCCGCGTTTGCCCCCGACGGCAACGTCGGCGGCGTGGGCTTTGGCCAGGGCCTCCGCGGTCAGGCCCGGAATGTGTTCGTGGGTGTCGAGATAGAGCGGCATTCAATCTTCTCAGGTTGAGCCGGTGCTGAGGGCGATGGAGACAAGCATGACAACTGCATCCAGATTGTCAATCGGATCGGTCGGCGAGTCGTGACGCCGCGAACGGTCGGGCGGCCGGGTCGGAGGGCGGTCAGTGCGCGTCCGTGCCGGTCGCCACGGCGTGACCGTTGCGGGCATCCCCGCCACCCCGCCGGCCCACCAGGAAGTAGGTCGTCATCGGGCCCTTGCCGCGGACGTCGACGACCCCGCGCTTCTCGAATTCGAACGACCGCGGAGTCGCTGGTACGTGGTCTCGGTCACCTGGATCCGCCCCGGTATCCCGTGGGACTCCATCCGCGACGCCGTGTTCACCGTGTCGCCCCAGACGTCGTAGATGAACTTCTTGATGCCGACGACGCCGGCGACCGCCGGGCCAGCGTGCAGCCCGACGCGGATCTGGAGATCCATCCCCGTCTCCGTCGCGTAGCGCGCGACCGAGTCGATCATCTCGAGGCCCATGTCGGCGACGCGCTCCGCCTCGTCTGCCTCGTGGCTCATCAGTCCGCCCACGACCATGTACGCGTCACCGATCGTCTTGATCTTCTCCAGGCCGTACTTCTCGGACAGCTCATCGCACATCGAGAACACCCGGTTGAGCATATCGATCAACTCGTTCGGCGCCATCGCCATCGACATCTGGGTGAAGCCCACGACATCGGCGAAGAGCACCGTCATCTCGTCGAACTGGTCGGCTATGGTCATCTCTCCGCCGCGGAGTCGGTTCGCGATCGATTCGGGAAGGATGTTCAGGAGGAGACGCTCGTTCTCGCGGTGCGCCAGCTCGAGGGCGCGCACGGCGGTGATCTCGGTGCCGTACATGTTCACGGCCTCGAATTCGAAGACGGGCATCGTCAGGAGCGCCCACGTCCGGCCGTCGCGCTCGACTTCGATGACCTCGCTGGATTCGGCCTCCGCGATCCGCTGGATGCGATCGCACATGGCGGGTTCCAGTTCCTCACCGATCTCCGCGCCGAGCGCCTCCTTCACGAGCGCCGCCGCCGGATTCGCGTAGAGGAGCTTGCCGGCGCGTGAGACTCGGAGCACCGGGTTCGGGTTGGCGTCGGGGAACTTGTCGAGCGCACGCATCGCGGTGATGTCGGTCGCGTAGAGGTTCGTGAACCCGAGCTCGCGAATCTCCACGGGGTAGAGCGAGTAGATCCGGCCCATGCCCTGGACCTCGACCGTCTCGCGGGTCACGGCACACGATCGCCGGATCCGCTGAAGGACGTCGTCCGGAAACTGGTCGCCCTCGACGATTCCGAGGCTCTTCACGATCGGTTCGCTGGCTGCGTTTGCATAGCGCAGACGACCGTCGGGCGACATTCGCATCACCGGGTTCGGATTGAACGCCGGGAACTTGTCGATCGCCTTCTGCGCGGTGATCTCCGTGCCATAGAGGTTGAGGAAGTCAAAGCCGTCGACATCGACGGGCAGGATCGCGAAGGTCCGGTGGTCGCATTCGAGTTCGATCGGCCGCGGGGGCTCCTCGGCGGCGGCTGCCTTGAGGCTCGCGACGAATTCGTCCGGGAGCGGTTCGCCGACCTCGGCCTCCAGGGTCTCGAGAATCGGGTCACTGGCGTCGTTGGCGAACAGGAGCCTCCCGCCCCGCGACACGCGAAGCACAGGGTTTGGGTTCTGATTGGGGAACTTGCCGATGACCTCCGTCTCGCGTTCGAGGAGGAGGTACTCCTGCATCGCGTGCGCGCCACGCCCGCGGACGGCGGCGACGCTTGAGATCGTCACGACAACGAACGGCACCAGCAGCGTCAGGAAGAACTGCTGGAGGAACGTCGGATCGCTCATCCCCGAGACGAAGCCCGGTCCGTGGTTGATGACCGTCAGCACGAGCCCGACCAGGATGCACGTGACCAGGGAGCGGCGCAGGATCGTCGGATCGGCGGCAAGGCGAAGCCACTCCCGGACAGCCGACATCGATCCCTCGCTCCTTGTGCCCCGCGGGTGGGACTTGCTCCGTATCAAGCATAGGCAGCGAGCGCAACCCTGCGCGGCGGGCGCAACCCGCGGGCATCGCAACCCGCGGGCACGCAACCCGCGGGCAGCGCTGGCAGCCGGCCGGCCAGCCAGCCGACCCGGTGTCAGCTCTCGGTTGCGATCACCCGCATCACCGCATTGATCAATGCCAGGTGCGTGAACGCCTGGGGGAAATTGCCGAGATGCAGCCCCGTCTCGGGGTCGATCTCCTCGCCGTACAGGTCGAGCGGGCTGGCTCTCGCCAGGAGGCTCTCGCACATCCGGCGGGCGCGGGCCGTCTCGCCGATCTCGACCAATGCCGATACCAGCCAGAACGAGCAGATGACAAACGCTCCTTCGCCGCCGCTCAGGCCGTCGTCGGTCCTTTCGGGGAGGTAGCGGCGCACGAGGCCGTCGACGGCCAGTTCCTCGGCCACCGCCTGGACGGTGTCACGCACACGGGCATCCGAACCCGGGAGGAATCCGACGAGTGGAATGAGCAGGGCCGACGCGTCGAGCCCGGACGCCCCGTAGGCCTGCGTGAACACGCCACGCGCGTCGACGCCGTTGGCGCAGGCGTCTGCATGGATCTCGTCCGCGGCCGCCTGCCAGCGGGTCGCCAGCGCCTCGTCGTCGCGGAGGCGGGCGAGGCGCGCGCCACGGTCGGCGGCCACCCAGCACATGACCTTGGACGAGGTGAAGTGCTTCGGCTCGCCGCGAACCTCCCAGATGCCGCGGTCGGGTTCGCGCCAGTGCGTGAGCGCCGCCTCGACCTGGCGGATCAGCATCGGCCAGATCCGATCGTCGAGCTGGTCACGCGTCTTCGCGTGCAGGTACACGGAATCGAGCAGCGCACCCCACACATCGTGCTGGCGCTGGCGGAACGCGCCGTTCCCGATCCGGACCGGCCGTGAGCCCTCGTAGCCGTGGAGGTGGTCGAGGGTCGACTCCTTGAGGTCACGCTCGCCGCCGATCCCGTACATGACCTGCAGGTCGTCGTCCACGATCGTGACGTCGGCAAGGAAGCTGAAGAAGTCGGCGGCCTCCCAGTCGAGGCCGAGCGTGTCGAGCGCCCACAGGGCATAGGTCGAGTCGCGGATCCACGAGAAGCGATAGTCCCAATTGCGTTCGCCGCCGGGATCCTCGGGCAACGATGTCGTCGGTGCAGCGATGATCGCGCCCGTCGGTGCGTACGTGAGGCCCTTGAGGGTCAGCGCCGACCGCTCGAGATAGGGCCGCCAGCGATGATCCGGCAGGCGCGCCCGGGCCAGCCAGTGCTGCCAGTGATGGGCCGTCCACACGAGCCGCTCGTACGCGTCGTCCGGCTCCAGGAGCGGCGCCTCGGGACCCCACGACAGGGCGACGAAGCGTGTTTCACCTTCCTTCAGGAGATGGTGGGCAATCGCGTGTGATCCCTCCAGGCCCAGGTTGAGGTCCGAGGTGAGGGTCAACGAAATGTCCATTCCCGCGGCCGCGTAGATGCCCTGCCGGTAGCCCTCGCCCGCGTACGTCCACGCTCCGCGCGCGCGGCCGTAGTCGAGGGCCGGATCGCATTCGAGCGAGAGCTGGACCTCGCCGTTGACACACCGAACGATGCGCAGGAGCACGTGTTCGGCGTCATAGTCGGTGGGCGGTCGGCGATGCGTCGGCGATCGCTCCCGATCGTGATGCCACGGACCCATGAGCAGGACGTCGCGGACGATGATCCAGCCGGTGGAGGTGCCCCAGCTGGTCTCGACGATCATCGTTCCGGGCAGGTAGCGCCGCGCCGCGGGGACGAGGACATCGGCCGGTCCAAACCGGAACCCGCCGGCGTCGCGGTCCAGCATGGCGCCGAAGATGCTCGGCGAGTCCATGCGCGGCACCGACATCCATTCGACATTGCCGCTGGGAGCGATGAGCGCGGTGACCTCGCCATCGGACAGGAAGGCATAGTCCGAGATCGGGGGGAACGAGGACCCGGCGGACGGGCGCGATGCTCCAAGCGTGCCCGCCCCGATGGTCGCCTTGGTCATGGCTCGCCCTCCGTGCGTTTGCCCAGTCTCGCACGGGCGTCACGCCCGCTGCCCTCGAGCTGCCTCCTGCTATCGTGCGGAGCGTGGACACGACCGCCGTCGCCGTCGCGATGGACACCCGCCCCCGGACGATCGAGCGTCGCTGGCTGGGTCGGATCGCCTATCGCGAGGCCTGGGCGCTGCAGAAGCAGCTTGTCGAGCGGCGCGCGGCGGGCGCGATCCCCGATCAGCTGCTCCTTCTCGAGCACGAGCCGGTCCTGACCCTGGGGCGCCAATCGGATCCGTCCCACGTCCTGGCCACGCCTCAGCTGCTTGCCGCGCGCGGCATCGAGGTGATCGCCGTCGAACGCGGTGGCGAAGTGACCTACCACGGACCGGGCCAGCTCGTGGCCTACCCGATCCTGCGCCTGGCCGATCGCGGCCTCCTGCTCCGCCCGCTCGTACGCGCGCTCGAGGCTGCCATGGTCGGGACGTGCGCCGCGCTCGGCGTCGAGGCTGGGAGGCGCGAGGGTCACCCCGGTTGCTGGAGCGATCCCGACGGGCCGATCCCGCGCAAGATCGGCGCCCTCGGCATCAGGGTGGAGCGCGGAGTCAGCTACCACGGCATCGCCCTGAACGTGGACCCCGATCTTGGGGACTTCGACCTCATCGATCCGTGCGGCATGCCCGGCGTGGCCTCGACATCGATCGCACGGGAAGCCGGACGGCCGGACGAAGCGCCGTCCACGGACGCCGTGGAGCGAGCCGCGACGATCTTCGCCGAGTTGCTGGAACGGCAACTCGGGGCAGGCTGATCGATGGCGGCCGGACTGTTCGAGCTGCGCAAGGATCCCATCACGGGCTGGTGGGTGGCCACGGTCGTCGACCGCGAGTTCCACCGCGACCGGTTCGCGACGGCCGCTGCCTCAATCGATGACGGCGGTGCGTGCGCGAACTGCGTCGAGCCGGCCGGCGACGGGGTTCGTCTCCGCGTTCTGAAGGACTTCGCCTTTCACGTCGTCGGGACCGAGGCGGAAGCTCGAGCGCTCGCCACCGGGCTCGGGCAGGTGTCGATCGCCGACGCGCGCGCCGCCGGCAGCTGGCGAACCATCGTTGCGCCGCCGCGCGAACACCGCCCGCTCCACGCTGTCGGCACGCCGGTCATCGAGGCCATGGTCCGCATTGCCCGCGGTGCGCTCGCCGAGGCCCGTGCCGCGGGCCAGACGGACTACCTCCAGGTGGTCCAGAACTGGGGCGATCAGGCCGGCGCCCGGACCAACCACCTGTGCCTCGATCTGTACGACGTCCCCCAGGTCCCGCACCGAATCGCCGAGGAGCTGGGAGGGGCCGCGCGCTTCGTGATCAGAGAAGGGGAGTGCCCGTACTGCCGGCTCGTGCGCGACGAAGTGTCGCGACCCGAGCGGCTGGTCTGGCAGGACACGGATACGGTTGCCTTCGCCCCCTGGGCGTCGCGCTCGCCATTCGAGGTGTGGATCGTGCCCCGGCGCCACGAAGCCGACTTCAGCGCCGCCACGGACGCCGACATCCGGGCCACAGCCGAGGCGCTCCGCAACGTGCTCGCCCGCCTGGCCGTGAGCCTCGATGGGCCACCCTACAACCTGCTCCTGCACACGGCTCCGTTGCGCGAGCAGGTCGATTCCACGTACCACTGGCACTGGGAGGTCCATCCCCGTCTCCGCGAGATTGCCGGCCTCGAGGTGGGTACCGGACTGCCGGTCAACCCGGTGTCGCCCGAGGATGCCGTCGAGGAGCTCCTCGCCCGCGTCATGACGCACGTGGAGCACCCGGATCGATGAGCGATCGCAATTCCACGCAGCCGCGTCACACCGTCGCAGGACCCATCGTCTTGGTCACGTGGCCGGCACCCCCATGTCTGCGCTCTCCCACGACGCCCGCAACCTCCCATTCGGGAACGGCGCGCTGCTTCGTGGTGGCCGCGCCGTGAGCGCGACCTGGGACCGCGGCGCCGCAGGGGCGTTCGTGGAGGTGCTGTTCGGCAAGCATCACGGAGAGATCTACGCCTACCTGTACCGCATGGTCCGCGATGGCGAGCTCGCCGCCGACCTGACCCAGGACGCGTTCGTGAAGGCGTACAAGGCGTACGACACGCTCGAGAAGCCGGAGAACGCCCGGGCCTGGCTGTACCAGATTGCCCATCGCGTGGCGCTCGATGAGCTTCGCCGACGCAAGATCGTGCGGTTCATTCCCTGGACCGGTGAGTCGCGTGGGTCGTCGCCGTCGGCCGAGCACCTCGCCATGGATCTGCGTCTCTCGGGCGATCTCGAGCGCGCGCTGGCCCGCATTCCGGAGCGTCAGCGGGCCGCCCTCCTCCTCAACGAGCTGCACGATCTGACCGGGCTCGAACTGGCCGCGGCCCTCGGCGTCAGCCATATCGCCGCGCGAGCCCTTCTCTCGCGCGCTCGCGGGAGCCTCCGCCAGGCACTGACCGAGGAGCGGGCCGCGGATGCTGCCCTCGAGTCGACGACGATCGAGGCCGGCGAGCGATGACCATGTTCCGACGCCGCCGACCGGATGACTGGGCCTCCGAACACGAGCGGGCCCGCGTCCTCTCGGCGCTCGACCTCGTTGAGCGCCTGCCGTCGTCCGATGCGGCGTGGCTGTCCGACCACCTGCTTGAATGCGCCACGTGCCGGGAGCTGGCGGCCGCCTACGAGGCCGACCGTTTGCTGCTCCGGTCCCTCCGCGACACGGCTCCGGAACCGCCCCGAGACCTGTGGGCGCGGACGGCGGCTGCCATCGAACAGGAGGCCTGGGGTGCGGTCCGCGCGTGGCGACTGCCTCGGATCGGGCACGTGCCGCTCGGGGCAGCCTCGGGATTGCTGGTCGTCGCCGTGGTCGTCGGCGTCACGCTGTTCGGCAAGACCCCGCCCGAGACGGCCGTGGTTCCCACCGCGCCGCCGGCCACGCCCGGCCCGGATGCCACTCCGGGCTCCACGCCGCTCGCCATCCCGCCAAACCAGGTTGCCTGGGTACAGAAGAACGACCTGGGAACGTACGACCTGTTCGTGGTGGGGTTCGATGCCGTGTGCAGCGTCGATGCGGGCGCCGAGTGTGCGCCGATCGATTCCAGCGCCGGCAAGTCGGTCGAGTTGAGTCGGGCGCCCGGCTCGGTGGTTCTGTCCCCGACGGCGCCCCAGATCGTGGTGGTCGACGTTGCGGCAAGCACCACCGGCGGCTCCGTGTTCATCGTGCCGGTGCCGGCGCCGCAGCCCTCGTTCGATCCGAGTGCGACCCCCAGCCCCACGCCAATCGCCACGCCAGACCCGACGCCGCCGCCCGACCCGACGCCGACGCCACAACCGACGCCGCCGCCGAGCAACGAACCCAGCGCGTCACCGACCGGCTCGCCGGACGCCACCCCCGACGTCACGCCGGCACCCACCCCGATCCCGATTGCCGAAGGCGCCGTGGCGATCATCAGCGACGTCATCGTCGTCGGCGACCCGGCCTACTCCCCCGACGGCACGTGGTTCGCGTTCTCGGCCCGTCCGGCCGATGGGTCCGCCGGCCCTGACATCTACGTCTGGCAGTCCAGCGACGAGATGGCGCGACCCGTGACCTTCGACGGCCGCTCGGTGTTCACCGGGTGGATCGACGACCTGGTCCTGGGTAGCCGCGCCGTGCCGATCGGCGTGATCATCGACGACCTCGATCCGACGTCGAGCCCAGCGACGCGGCCACCGGCCACGGCAGGCCCCCCGTCTCCCGGCACGGACCCGGGATCGACATCGTCGCCCGACCCGGGCGCCTCGCCGGCAATCCCGGAGGTGTTCGATGGCGTGGCATTCGTGCTCGATCCGGCCACGGGCGCGTCGGTCGACCTGGTTGGCTCCTCGTGGCGACCCGTCGTGGACCCAAGCGGACGGTTGGTCGTCTTCTGGGAAGGCGCGCTTCTGGTGGACGGCACGGGCGTCGGCTGGGGGCTCGGCGAAGGGCGTCTCCTGCTCGATGCCTGGATTGCGCCCGAGCGGCCCCAGCCCCCGATCGATCCCGATGCAAGCCCGTCGCCGGATACCGGGTCGCCGGCGCCCACATCGAGCGCGCCCACCCCCAGCGCGCCCGCGTCAACCGAACCTTCATCGAGCCTCGATCCGTCCATGTCACCGCCGCCGGTCGTCCTGCGAACCGTTCTTGCCGATGGTCCGGTCGTCGACTTCGACGCCCGCTGGGATCCCACCGGAACGCGCCTCGCGGTGTGGATCGCCGACCCGGCCGATCCGAAGATCGGCTCGTTGCGGTTGTTCGTGGTCGACCCTGACACCGGTGTCCTGTCGCCCTCCGAGGACCGTCTTGACGGCGCACCGGCGCTGCGCGGGTTCTCGCTGGAACGCGGCCGGCTGGCCTGGATCACGCCGCCTGGACAGGACGGCGAGGGCAGCCGCCTCCACGTCGTGGCGTGGTCCCTGGACCGCTTCGGCACGATCGAGTCGCGGCCCGGATCGGAGCTGATCGTCCTGCAGTGACCGGACGCGCGAACGCGTCTGGCGGCAATCGCCGCGATGCCCTAGATTCGATCCATGCGACCCAGTCGAACGGTCGCGAGCGCAGCGCTCACCGCCGCGCTCGCGCTGGGTTCGCTGCCAGGTCTTGCGGGGTCGAGAACACCCGACCCCGATCAGGCTGTTGACCGGGCGGCGTTCCAGGGCATGGTCATCCCGGCGGCATCGGATCGAACCGAATTGGTGATCGATCCGCTCGACGCTGGCCATCGCTCTTCCAGTTTCCTGAACGCCGACGCGTCGTTCATCGAGCCTGGACAGGTCTGGGTTCTCCCGCCGCGCGCCGAAGCCGCGCAACCCGCCGGTCGATCGGGCTGGGAGTGGAAGGCGCCGCGCTACACGCTGTCGGGTTATGCCACGTTCTACGACAACGGAACGACGGCGATGCGCCTGCCGCGCGGCACGCGCGTCGTGATCTGCGGCGACAGCGGTTGCATCGAACGGGTGGTCAACGACTACGGCCCGCAGAAGGAGATCCGGATCGTCGACCTGTACCGGCCGGACTTCTTCCAGATCTGCGGCTGCCCATGGTTTGCGGGCACGACCTGGGTGACCGTTCGGGTCTACTGACCGGAAGCGTCGTGGAGGATTCGGCGGGGCGCGGAAACGCTGAGTGGGCGCAAGGCGAGTGGCGCAAGGCGAGTGGCACAAGGCAAACCGATGAGACAGCGCCCATGGCGTCGGCGGCGGTCGGTGTCCTGGAGGCCCGAGTCGAGCCCGCCCGCTCGGCCGCCTGCACCCGCCGCCTGTGCCCGCCGTCGCCTGCCTCCGCCGCCCGCCGCGGTCGCACGCCTGCGGCCCGCGCGCCCGCGCGCCCGCGCGCCGCGGTCGCCCGTCGTTTCTTCTCATACTGCCGCCCCCGGAACGTTATCCACGAATCGGGGCTGCCAGACGACACCCCGAGCCTCTCAGCGGGCTCGTCGCGTCCAGTCCGCCGCACGAATCGGCCCATTGGACCGATGCCGGACCCGCTTTCGGGTCGCGAGTCCTTGGATAACGTTCCCCGGATGATCGTCTGCAAGAAACAGCAGTCCGTGGCCCTCGACTGACGGGTTCCGTAGCCAGCGACTCATCGATGCACCTCGCAATGGCAGCGCAGACCGCAGGAGCGCGTCGTACCGAGCCACACGCCGACGGTTGGTCGCCGAACCCGCGACGAACAGCAGCGAGCCGACACGGACCGGATCCAGTCCGCGGTCGCGCGCGATGCCGATGGCCAGTCGCCGCTTTCGGTCCATGGTGCCCACGAGTTCGTTCGCATCCACGATCTCCGTCTTGAGCTCGACGACGAGGACCGAGCACCGCCCTGGATGCCAGCCGAGCAGGTCAACGACGCCGCGTTCGCCGAACACCGCGAACGAGACCTCCGGCCAGCACTGCCAGCCGTGCTGGCGAAGGAGCGGGCCGGCAACGCCATGCATCCGCGCGTGGCGATCCGAGATCAGGCGATCCAGGTCGCCTCCGCGCCACCGGGGCGTGAGGTCCAGCCGAAGATCGAGCGCTGCGGCGATTCCCCGGACCATCTCGACGGCCATCTCGGAGATGTGACCACGTTCGGCACGCGAGATGCTCGCGGTCGAGACGCCGGCAGCCACCGCGAGGTCGATCTGCCGCCAACCCCGTCGAAGGCGGAGGGCCCGGATGACTGCACCGACACGCTGGTCGTCCACGGCTGCGAGTGTGGTGCTCGGCACTCACCCCGAGCGCATCTGACGCCCGCCCGATGGCGGCGGTCGCGGTATCCTTGCGTCCGACCTTCGAGACCGGCCGCGAGAGCCGGTGATGGGCCCCGCGAGGCCGGGAAGGAGAGACGGATCGTGCGACGCACGACGCGCGACGAGTTGGCGCCGGACCTCCGGTCGGCCGACGGAGCGGCGGATTGGCGCCGATGAACGGCCGCCAGATCATGACCGCCGATGAGATTCGTCGGGCGACCGTTCGCATCTCCCACGAGATCGTCGAGAAGCAGGCCGGCACGGACGGCCTGGCCCTCGTCGGGATCCAGCGCCGCGGCGTCCCGCTGGCACGGCGCATCGCCGATGCCATCGCCGAGCACGAAGGGGTGCGCATCCCCGTCGGTGCCCTTGACATCACGTTCTACCGCGACGACCTCTCGGTCATCGCCCAACAGCCGGTGGTGAAGGGGACGGACCTTCCGTTCGATCTCAACGGTCGCACCGTGGTCCTCGTCGATGACGTCCTGTACACGGGACGGACGATCCGGGCAGCGATGGACGCCCTCGTCGACTTTGGGCGGCCCCAGGCGATCCGGCTCGCGGTCCTCGTGGATCGCGGCCATCGCGAACTCCCGATTCGTGCCGACCATGTCGGCAAGAATGTGCCGACCTCCCGCGAGGAGCGGGTCCGGGTGCATCTCGAGGAACTCGACGGCGAGGACGGCGTCGTGATCGAACGCGCGGCCCCGGTGGCGGCGGCCGAGCCGGTCGCGTGAGCGTGGCCGTGCCGGACGGTCGCACGGCCGGCGCGATCGACGATTCGATCGAGGCGGACGTGGCTGCGGGGGCCGGGGACCCCTCGGTGCCGATCGGGGACGCTGGTTCGGAGGCAGCCCGGGTCGTCGTTTCGGTCCCTCGCGTCGACGACGCACCCGAGACGCAGGGCATCGGCTGGCCGCATCGGCACCTGCTCGACCTCGACGTGGTGACGTGGCCCGAGATCGAGCTCGTGATGCGCACGACGGATGCCATGAAGGAGGTCCTCGCGCGGCCGATCCCCAAGGTCCCGGCATTGCGCGGTCGCGCGGTGACGATCCTGTTCTACGAGGCATCGACGCGGACCCGGGTGAGCTTCGAGGTCGCGGCGAAGAACCTGTCGGCCGACGTCGTCAACATTGCCGCGGCCACGTCGTCGGTGACGAAGGGCGAGTCGCTCATCGATACGGTGCGCACGGTCGAGGCGCTGGGCGCGGACTTGCTGGTGATCCGCCACGGGACATCGGGAGCGCCCTACCTGGCAGCGCAGCACTTCGGCGGTGGGGTACTGAACGGCGGCGACGGCTGGCACGCCCACCCGACCCAGGCGCTGCTCGACCTGTACACGATGCGAGCGCGACTCCCCGGCGGGTCCCTCGCCGGGCGCAAGGTCGTGATCCTCGGGGACGTGATGCATTCGCGGGTCGCCCGCTCGAACATCTGGGCGCTGACGGCGGCCGGCGCCGATCTCTGGCTGTGTGGGCCATCGACGCTGCTGCGCGGGTTCGAGGCCTGGGCGAAGGCCGGCGCAACCGCGGGACGGACGTTCACGGTAACTTCCGATGTCGCGGACGCGCTCCGCGACGCCGACGTCGTGATGGCCCTCCGGATCCAGCAGGAACGGATGGAGGGCGGGCTCCTCCCGTCGCTCCGCGAGTACGCGGCACGCTACGGGTTGACCCGTGCGCGACTCGCGAACGCGAAACCGGATGCGCTCGTGATGCATCCCGGACCGATGAACGAGGGCGTCGAGATCGCGCCCGACGTGGCGACGATGGATCGATCGGTCATCACGGACCAGGTCTCGAACGGTGTCGCGGTGCGCATGGCGCTGCTGTACCTGATGGCTGGAGTCCGGACCGGCGCCGCGAAGTCCGGTGCGTCCGTTGCGTTCGGCCCGGCCGGCAGGAACGAGGCGCCCGCGTGATCGAGATCGAGTCGACGACAGGGCAACTGGTCGCGGAGCTGGACATCAGCCGGGCGTGGCTCGTCGATCCAGCATCGGGCCGCGAGGGACCGGGCGAGATCGTCGTCCGTGACGGCATCCTCGAGGCCGTTACCTGGCTCGATGGCGACGAGGCCGATGAGGCGCGGGCCGACGGGGTCGATGGGACGGGGATCGTTGTCGCGCCGGGGTTCATCGATCTCCACGCTCACTTCCGAGAACCCGGCAACGAGAACGCGGAAACGATCGCCACGGGCGTCGCCGCGGCCGCGCACGGGGGATTCACGACGGTCTGCCTCATGCCGAATACGACGCCCGCGCTCGACGAGCCGAGCGTCCTCGCCCGCGTCCGGGCGGCGGTCGCGGCCACGGGATCGCCGATCCGCGTCGAGGCCTACGGCGCGGTCACGGCGGGTCGAAACGGCGACACGCTCGCGGCTCTCGGTGAGTTGGCCGATGCCGGCGTCGTCGGTTTCTCGGACGACGGCTCGCCCGTGCGTTCCGCCTCGATCCTGCGGAACGCCCTCGCCTATGCCGGCTCTCTCGGTCTTCCGATCGTCGATCATCCCGAAGACTCGACCCAGACCGCCGGGGCGGAGGCGAACGACGGCCTCGTCGCCACGGTCCTCGGGCTGCGTGGGTGGCCTGCCGCGGCCGAGGCCTCCGCCGTTGCTCGAGACCTCGAGATCCTCGCCGAGGTCGTCCGCGATGTCCCGGGAGCGCGGCTCCACCTGACCCACCTCTCGACGGCCGCTTCGATCGACCTCGTTCGGCGCGCCAAGGCCGCCGGCCTGCCGGTCACCTGCGACGTCACGCCGCATCACCTCGCGCTCACCGACGAGTGGATCGCCGGTGCCCGCCGCTGGGCCTGGGAGGCCCTCGACGACGAAGGCGACGGGCCAGGCCGCGCCCGCAACCCGTGGCACGACGGCGCCACCGTGGCCGCGCCCTACGACACCTCGCTCCGCGTCAACCCGCCGCTCCGATCCGCACCCGACGCAGCGGCCTGCCTCGACGGCCTCCTCGACGGCACGGTCGACGCGATCGCCACCGACCACGCCCCGCACAGCGTCGTCGACAAGGAGGTCGAGTTCGGACTCGCGGCGAACGGGATCTCGGGCATCGAGACCGCGCTGGGGCTCGTGCTTGCCGCGGTCGATGCGGGACGGCTCCCGCTGGGCACGGCGATCGCTGCGTTCACGAGCGGCCCCGCGCGCCTGCTCGGCACGGAGCCGGGATTGCGCCAGGGCGCCCCGGCCGACCTCGTCGTCTTCGATCGATCGTCGTCCTGGACGGTCGAACCCGGGTTGCTGCACTCACGCGGCACGAACTCGCCGGTGCTGGGCCGAGATCTCGTTGGGACCGTGCTCCTCACGATCGCGTCGGGCCGCATCGCGCACGAGGATACGTAGCCCAGGAATCTACGGAGCGCGACGACGCGGGCGTCAGTCGAGGACCACGCCCTCGTTGCAACCGCCGAGCACGAAGTCAACGGGTTGAGCAGGGAGCAGGTCCACGCACTCCTGACGCGTCCATACCCTCGCACCGAAGGCGTCCTGGGTCGTGTCGCGGTAGATGGTGATCCGGCCTCCCGGCTCGATGCGCAGGATCGTCGCGATCGGATCACCCTCGATGGTCGATTGGATCCGCGCGAGTTCCGCCGCGGTGCCCGTCTCCCAGGCGTCGAGGAAGCACGATCGCGCCGCGTCGTCCGGGAACAGAAACAGCTGGTCCATCGAACCCTCGAGACCGCAGAACGGGAGCGGCGGCCTCGTCGCAACTTCGGCCGGGGCATCTCCCGGATTGGACCACGGCGGGAGCCAGACGATGCCTCCGGACGGGCCGGCCGGCGCCGCGCTGCCGTCCCCGAGGATCTCGGAGACCCCGGACGTGCCCTCGTGCACCAGCAGCGTCCGGACGTGAGGAGTGCCGGTCGCCGTGACCAGCACCCGCGCGATCCAGACGACATGATCCGCCACGATCGCCCTTGAATTCGCGGCTGGTTCGATCTCGGAGACGCGCGAGAACGGGATCGCGCCGATCGAAAGCAGGTCGCCTGACGCGATCGATGCGACGCGGGATCGGACGGCGTTTTCGTCGAGGGTCGGCACGAGGGCCTTCGCTGCGCCGCTCGCGTCGTACACCTCGAGCGACTGCCATGGCGCGATCTCGGTCACCGTGCCGTCGACCCATGCCACGCGATCGACGACGAACTGGCGCCGACACACCTCGACGTCGGAGTCCGGACAGAGAACCGAGCGATGGTCAGCGAAGTGACCGATGGCGACGATCGGGACGATCCGGCCGGACAATCGAACACCGGGCGGCGCGTCGAAGCCGCTGGCCAGGTCGAAGATCGGGTTCAGGCCGGGACGTGTCGGCGGGCGACCCTCCCACCCGTTCGGGAGCTCCTTCACCAGCTCTTCCGGAATGTCGAGGATCCACGTGAACGTTGCGGGACACCTCGGGAAGATCGGGGACACCAGGTACTCGAGGGCGGGCGCGGGGCACGAGATCGGGCCCGATCCGACATAGAAGCCGCCGACCGCGAGTTCCGTGTCGTCGAGCGCCGTATCGCGGTGGTCGATCGCGTCCGAGACCGTGATGACCGGCAGACCGTGTACCGAATCGGGGTATGCGGGCCAGTCAATGGGCGCCGGGCTGGGCGTCGTCGCTGGGGTAGGCGAATCCGTCGGTCGATCGCCGACGTTCGGGGTGGGACGCAGCGGACCGGAGAGGACGGCGATGGCTGCCACCAGGGCTGCTGCGATTCCCGCGACGCCCATCAGCGACGGATGCCACCGCTCACCGCGGGGCCGTGACGCCGTGGAGAGTCGGGCGACAGTCTCCGTCGCCAGGTGGGCGGGGGCTGGGTGGTCGAACGCTTCGTGGAACGCGATGTCGACCCGCTCGTCGTCCCAGCGCGGTTCGTCCGTCATCTGGTTGCCTCGCCGGTGTCGCTGGTGCCGAGCGCAGCATCGAGCGCCCGACGCGCGGTGAACAGGCGCGACTTCACGGTGCCGATTGGAATCTCGAGCACTTCGGCGATCTCGGCGACCGACCGGCCGTCCAGATGGTGAAGGGCGAGCAGGGAGCGCTGCTCGAGTGACAGGGAGCGAAGGGCGTCAGCAAGACGCGTTCCGTCCGTCGGGTCCACGAAGGTACGGTCGTGCGCCTCGTCGAGGCTTCGCTTGCCCAGGCGATCCACTTCGGAGCTCGGAATCTCGCGCACCCTGCGACGGCGTGCGGAACGGAGCGTCATCCGGGCGGCATTGACGGTGATCCGCCCGAGCCAAGCATCGAAGGCATCCGCGTCGCGGAGTTGGCCGATCTGGCGCCACGCGGCCACGAAGGCCTCCTGGGTGGCGTCGTGGGCATCGGCCTCGTCGCCGAGGATCGCCAGGCTCAATCGGTACACGGCATCCATCCGGTCACGGACGATCGACTCGAACGCGCTGAGGTCGCCGTGTCGGGCCCGGTCGACGGTCGACCGGTCGGTCGCGGGTCCGATGGCTCCCTCCTGAAGCGCGCTCACTCACCTGATGCCGGTCACGTGCCGATGGTTCATCTTGGCGCCAAAGGGCTGGCGGGGTTCCGTGAACCAGCCAGACCAGCCTGGCCGCCTGACCTGGCTGGAACGATCACGACAGGGTCGATCCACGGAACCCGATCATCGCTGGCTGAACGGGCGGCTACGATGTGGCCGACATGGCAACGCCCAGCCTGAACCGCGACTACGAGCGACGGCCTTACTGGCACGCGACGATGCCTGCGCTCCAAGATCGACGAGGCCGAAAGCTGCCTGACACCGCGGACATCGTCGTTGTTGGCGGCGGGTACACCGGAGTCGCAGCGGCACGACGCCTCGCGCGCAGCGGGCGCAGGGTCGTCCTCCTCGAGGCCAACCACCTGGGCTGGGGCGCGTCGACGCGCAACGGCGGGATCATCCACCCCGGCTTCAAGTGGGGTCCGGAGACGCTCGTGAAGCGCTGGGGAAAGGACACCGGCCGCGCGCTCTATCGCGAGACCATCGATGCGTTCGCGTTCCTGACGGGCCTCATCCGTGATGAAGGCATCGATTGCGAGCTCCGCACGAGTGGCCACCTGGAAGTTGCCTGGGGTCGGGCCGACGCAGCCGACTTCGAGGCCGAACGGGAGGCGCTCGCCGCGGTCGGCGTCACGTCGCACGTGGTCGCGCCTGAGCGGATCCGCGACGAGATCGGCACGGACGCCTACTTCGGGGCGATCGCGATCGACGGCAGCGGCGTCCTCCACCCCGGGAAGTGGTTCGCTGGGCTCGTCGGACTCGCGGACCGCGCCGGAGCCGATCTCCATGAGGGCGTTCGTGCCCGCGCTCTCCGGCGCCAGTCCGACGGTCGCGTCGTGGTGGAAACCGAGCGCGGTCCGATCATCGCCGGCCACGTCCTCATCGCGACGAACGGCTACACGGACGGTGTCGCGCCGTCGGTCCGCCGCCGCCTCATCGCGATCGGGAGCTACGTCATCGCCACCGAGCCGCTGACGGAGGCGCAGGTCCGCGAGACCCTGCCCACCGGCCGCGCCGTCTTCGATACGAAGAACTTCCTGAACTACTGGCACATCTCGGCGGACCGCCGGATGATCTTCGGCGGTCGCGTGAGTTTCATGCCCACCTGGACGGGCCGAACCGCGAAACTCCTCTACGACCAGCTCGTGACGATTCACCCGCAGCTCGAAGGCATGCGCGTTGCCTATGCCTGGGGCGGCAAGGTCGCCCTGACGATGGACCGGATGCCGCACGTGGGGCGGATCGGCGGCGCGAACGGGGCGATCACCTACTCGGTGGGGTACTCGGGGACGGGTGTCGTTGCCTCGACGTACCTCGGCACGAAGGCGGCCGAATGGATCGAGGGCGGCGAACCGCCGGTCATCGCGAAACTGCGCTTCCCGTTGGTCCCGGCACCGTACGAGGGGCGGCCGTGGTTCCTGCCCCTGGTCGGCGAATGGTTCCGGATCCAGGACCGGCGGGCACGCGGTGGGGGACCGAAGGCGGGACGTCTCGAAAGTGGTGGCGGCGTCGGCTGAACATCGATGCGCGGAACCGGCGCGTCCGCTAGCATCGAGCGGGACCGCCGCGGGGGCGGTCGATGCCGATGGGGAGAGTTCGGATGCGCCGCCTGCCGTTCGTGTTCCTGCTTTCGTTGATCCTGTTGGCCGCCGCCTGTGGTGGCGCCGCCTCGCCCGCCCCGGCGACACCCGGGATCGGTGACCAGCCCACCGATCCGCCGAGCGGTGGCCAGCCCACCGACGTGCCGCAATCCGATGGACCGACTGCGGAGCCGACCGACGATGGGTCGGCCGGAACTGGTGGGTGGTCGCTCGCCGACCTTGTGGCCGGGCAGTGGACGAGCGGAAGCCTGAAGTTCGAGATCAGCGGGAGCGAGTCCGCCAACCAGGACCTCGACCTCCAGGGCGGCGGGAGCATCACCGCCCAGGGGTTCACGCTGCTCGTCTTCGGCAACGCCGACCCATGGGTGGTCCAGCTCGTGTTCGCGAGTGCAGGCGGCAGCGAGCAGAGCGGCTTCGCGATGAGTGGGCCGATCATCACCGGTGGATCACCAGATGATGGGGTGTGCACGTTCGATCTATCGCGGAAGGATCCCTCGGCAGTCGAGGGCACAGTCGAGTGCAACGACGCGCCTGCCCTGACGCAGGGCGGAACCTCGACTGGCATGGTCGACATCAAGTTTTCGTTCAAGGCCCAGCGCTGAGCTCGTCGCCCAGCTCGTCACCCGGCTCGCCGGCGGTCCGGCGAGCGGTCACGCGGAGCCCCCTGCCGCGAGCCGGCGCAAGGTGTCAAGGAGGCCGTCGACATCGGTCTCGGTGGCCTGCGTGTTGACGATCCCGGCCCGGAGGCAGGTGGCGCCGCGCAGGCGCGTGGTCGAGAGCCAGCCCTCTCCGGAGCGCTCGAGGGCGCCCTGGAGCCGGTCCTGGTGGTCGTCGAGGGCAGCCGGATCCATGGCCGCGGCCGCGCTGCGACCGCCCGGCAGGTGGCGGAAGCACACGACCGACAGCTCCGGTTCGGCCGGGAAGGCCTCGAAGTCGTCCGATTCCGCGCAGCGGCGCGCGAGGTGCGCGGCCAGATCGTTGTTGGCCTCGATCAGGCGGCCGAGTCCTTCGGTTCCAAGGTGCCTCCATGACAGCCACAACTTCAGGGCGCGGAGGCGCCGGGTGCCCTCGAACCCGAGCTTCCAGAAGTTGAGCTGGCCCGGATCGTCATGGGCATCGTGGCCGTGGTCGTCGGTCGACGAGCCCGTCCCGCCGACCGAGAAGTCGCCGCCACGGTAGTACTCGGGTCGTCGGCCGCCGAAGGCCGCCTCGAGATCCGCCCCGCGACGAACGACAAGGCCGCCGATGTCATAGGCCTGGAAGAACCATTTATGCGGATCGACCGTCACGGAATCGGCGCGATGGAGGTCCGGCACCCGAGCCGCGTCGCGCGCCGAGAGACGTACCGCCGCACCGTATGCCGCGTCGACGTGGAGCCAGAGTCCATCGCGTTGCGCCACGTCGGCCAGCTCCCCGATTGCGTCGACCGAGCCCGTGTTGGTCGCGCCCGCGACCGCGGCGATCGCCATCGGCGTCAGGCCGGCGGCGCGATCCCGGGCGATCGCCGCGGCCACCGGTGCTCCGCGAAGGCGGAACCGATCGTCGGAGGGCACGACGGCGAGCGTGTCGGCGGGAAACCCCAGCTCGTCGAGCGCTCGACCGATCGAAAAGTGCGTCTGATCCGACGTATAGACGCGGAGGCCCTCGAGCGCTGCGCCGCGCGGTGGTCGTGGATCGCCGCCGGTCGCGGCCCGGACCCGCGGGACGTGGATGTCACGGGCGAGGGTCATGGCGATGAAGTTGGCCATGACGCCGCCAGAGGTGAGGAGGCCGAAGCTGGCATCTGGCCCGCCTCGCAGGCCGACACCGTCGCCGTCGAGCCGGGGATAGCCCACCAGGTCGCACAGCCACCCGACGACCTCCTCCTCCACGAACGCCGCGACGGGACCGGCGTGCCAGACGTCGACGCCCTGCTGGAGGAACTGCGAGAGCACCTCCCCGACGATCGAGGCGACGAGCGGTGGGGGCGTGAAGTACCCGAACGAGCGAGGGTGGTACGCGCTGAGCGTATGCGGGGCAATCCGCCGGCTGAAGTCGGCCAGGAGCTCGGCGAGAGGCGTGGGGCCGGTCGGCGCCCGCCCCGGGCCATCGCTTGGGGCGTAGTAGCCGGCGCGCAGGTCCTGGTACGCGGTGTTCTCGCCCATGCCGCGCACGAACGCGTGGTCGTAGAGATAGTCGAGGGCCGCCTCCCAGGTGGCCGCGCCGACGGCGGTCAGCGCCTCCCGGGACGTGCCCGCGTCCCGGATCCCGAGCAGCTCCGGCTCGGGGTGCCACCGGAAGCGATCCTGAAAGTCCGGAGGCGTTTCGGGGCCGCGGGACGCCTTCTCGCGCATCGGCGGGGCTATTCGCCGTCGCTGAACGTGGCGGCCGCTCGACGCCGCCGATCCACGCGCACGTCGAACACGTCGGGCCGACTGTAGTGGCCGGTCGGGTCGAAGTTCTGGCGCTCCTCGCGCACGCGAGCCAGGTCGATGTCGGCGGCGACCAACCGCTCCTCGCCCGCGACCGGGGCGACGATGTGGATCTGGGCGGCGGCGATGCGCATCGGTCCTCCCTGGGCGTGCCTCGGGCGGGCCCGCATGCCGACGCCGAGTTGGGAGTCGATGATACGGGCCGCGCTTGACGCGCGGGATCGATCGGCGTCGGCTACAGTCCGGCCGTGACCGAACCGCTTCCGGACGCCGCGCCGCCGACCAAGCGCGGCGTGGAGTACAAGGGCGCCCCGCTCGACGGCGAGCGCGGCCCGGGGCTCGGCTGTTTCCGCTTCCAGCTCATCGTGCTCGGCATCGTTGTTGTGCTCACGCCGCTCAGCGTCGTCTGGAACTGGCCGCCAGGGGTGAGCGCCGTGCTCCTGTTCGTCGTCCTCGGCCTCCTGTTGCTGACCGGTCAGACGATCATCTTTCTCCTCCGGCTCGTGGCCGCGGACCGCCGGGCCGCCGGGCGGCGTCGCCCGCTCGCGAGCCAGACGAGGACGGTCGGAGAGCTCGAGGACGCCGACGCGACAGGGACTCCCGACACAGGGACCGGAGACGAATCGAGCCCCTCGTAGGCACGCGCTCGGCCCATCATCGGAAGGCCCGACCCGCATGCGACAATACCCGCGGATCGACGGAACGCCCGTTCGTCCCGCGTCGTACGATCAGCGCCGAAGGAGGAACGTCGCCCGTGCCCGTGCTCGCGACCTACTTCAGCGTCCGACGCGGTCGCGACCCGTTCTTCAAGTTCTTCATGCGCACGATCTTCCCGCGCCAGGTCCGCGAGTACGAGACGAAATACGGGATCCGGTTCCTCGGGTGGTACAACGTCGCGCACGGGTGGGACTTCGACAACGTGATCATGCTGGACCTCCCCGATTACGGCACCCTCGATCGACTCGAAGCGGACGAGGGAGCGCGCATCCTGGGCCACCGGGCCGGGGAATGGATCTTCGAGCGGCACCATTCGATGTTCCTGCGGGAGCGAATGGGGTCGGACCTCGAATATCACGGCTGAAGGAGCGAGACGATGGACACGAGCCGCGCCAATCTGCTCCGCGAGCTCGCGCTCGACGCCGACCTGGAGCGAGGCGACTCCCTGCGGGTGGCCGCCGAACAGATGATTCGGTTCCTCGACGCCAATCGCGACCGGATCGTCGCCCTCGGCGGCCTGACGCTGATCGACGAGGAGCCCGACTTCCTCTCCGTCCTTCCCGACCTGACCTTCCAGACGCAGAGTCGGTTCCTCGACGCTGACACGGGCGATTGGCGGACCGAGATCGAGGTCGTCGACGCGCCCGAATTGGTCGAGCTCTACAACCCCGCGGAGATCTATGCCGCGTTCGCCGACGCCGCGCGAGCGGCGGGCAGTCTCGGAGACGGCGACGCCGCATCGAGTCCGGCCGGCGATGACGATCTCGTCCCGGATCTGGAGGCCGCCCCGGCGGGGGCATCGGAATCGGGCGAGCTGTATGCCGAGGCCGCCGACGAATGGGCAGCCGGACAGCCTGTCGTGCCCGACGCCGACGATGAGGATACCGCGGCCCGTCGCCTGTACGACCTGGCCCTGGAGTACCAGGAACGCAGCCAGGACAGCGAGGCGCGTCTGCTGGCAGCCTTCGAGGCGGCGGCCAGCAAGCTGGCCAGCCTGATCGGCGACTTCGTGATCGTCGACGACGACGACGAGCGTTTGACTCTCGACGCCCACGGCACCTTCCGTGCCGAGGTCGTGCCCGAGGACGGCGACGGCGAATGGCGATCGCTCTCGACGCCCACGGAGCTCGTCGAGTTCTACGACCCGACGGACGTGTTCGGGGATCTTGCCGACGCCCTGGCAGAGGCCTACCCCGGCATCGCGCCGGAGGACGGTGACGACCCTGATGCCGCCGAGGACGCGGCTGAAGACAGCGCCGAAGATGCCGCCGAGGACGCGGCGGATGGTGCCGCCGACGCCGCCGACGACAAGGGCTGACGCTCGCGCGTGACGATGCGGCTCGTCGGCGCGGAGCTCGCGGAGAGCCGGGAGATTCTCCCGGATCAGTGGCTCCAGACCTTTCACGCCCCCGGCCTGGTGGCGGGCGCGCGGGCCGGCCAGTTCGTGCACGTCCGAACCGGCGACTACTCCGGCCTGATCCTGCGGCGACCGTTTTCGATCAACACCGCGGACCCGGGCACCGGCATGCTCACGATTCACTTTCGGGCGATCGGTCGCGGCACCGAGTGGTTCACGCGGCTTCGTCCAGGGGACCGGGTCGACATGCTCGGGCCGCTCGGGCGCCCCTTCGAAGTCGACCCGCGCAGCCGGCACCTGCTCCTCGTCGCGGGTGGCCTGGGCATGGCCGGCATCCGCCTCCTGGTCGACGAGGCGATCCGTGACGGGCGGCGGGTCACGCTGCTGTTCGGAGCCGCACGAGCCGCCGAGGTCTACCCGTCGACGCTGCTACCCGACGAGGTCGAGTACGTGGTCGCCACCGACGACGGCTCGCTCGGCCATCGCGGCTTCGTCACCGAGCTGGTTCCCGACTACGAGGCGTGGGCCGACCAGTCCTTTGCCTGTGGGCCCCAGCCCATGCTGGCAGCCCTCGCGCGGCTGGCCGAGGGGCGTCGCGGCCGGCTTGGCGTGGCCCGATTGGGTCGGAAACGAGGCGGCGGCAAGGTGGTGCCGGCCGGCTCCGCGGCGGCGCGACGGAAAGCCTTTCTGCAGGTCTCGATGGAGCAGAACATGGGCTGTGCCGTTGGCGCGTGTCTTGGCTGCGTGGTGATGGCGACGTCCGGTACTCCGCAGCGGGTCTGCCGGGAAGGCCCGGTGTTCGCGTCCGACGAGATCGCCTGGGAGGCCGGCTGGTGAAGGCGAAGCGGAGGGTGGTGACATCCGGCGACGCCCGACCCACGGGAAACCTGTCCACCGGGCCCAAACGCACGCCCACCATACGGCGGATCAAGTCGGCGATCGTGCCGGCGTCCGCATCCGCGTCGCAGGGCGGGCGTCGGGGCGGCCGCGATCAGGGGGCCGCCGACGGAACCTCGGCCCGTGCGACGTCACCAGTCTCGGAGGCAGCCGGGCGGTCGGACGTGGTGGTCGACCTGTCCGTCGACCTCGGGCGAGGCCTCGTCCTGCCCAACCCGATCCTCGTCGCCTCGGGCACGTTCGGCTACGGCGTGGAGTACGGGGAGGTCGTCGAGGTCGATCGACTCGGCGGCATCTGTTGCAAGGGCACGACGCTCAAGCCGCGCATCGGCAACGTCACGCCGCGGGTCACCGAGACCCCCGGAGGGATGCTCAATTCGATCGGCCTCCAGAATCCGGGCGTCGATGCGGTCATCGACAGGTACGCGTCGACCTGGGTGGGTTGGCGGACGCCCGTGATCGTCAACGTCGCCGGCGAGTCGGTGTCCGACTATGTCGAGGTCGTCCGCCGGCTCGACGGCGTGCCCGGCGTGGCCGGGATCGAGCTCAACATCTCGTGCCCGAACGTGGGCCGGGGCGGGCTCCAGTTCGCGATCGACGCGGACGCCGCCGCCGGCGTCACCGCGGCCGTCCGCCGGGCGACCGACCTGCCGCTGCTCGTGAAACTGTCCCCGAACGTGGCCGACGTGCGCCCGATCGCCCGGGCGATAGCCGACGCCGGAGCAGACGCGCTCACGGCGATCAATACGCTGTCGGGGATCGCGGTGGCGCCGGGTCACGGTCGGCCCCTGCTCGGCAACGTCTACGGCGGTCTGTCGGGGCCGGCGATCAAGCCGATCGCTCTCCGGGTCGTGTACGAGGTGGCCCAGGTCGTGTCGATCCCGGTCATCGCGATCGGGGGCGTCACGGAGCTCGCGGATGTCCTGGACTATCTGGCCGTCGGAGCGGTCGCGGTGCAGGTCGGCACGGCGATTTTCGCCGACCCGACGCTTCCGGTGCGCCTCGTCGACGAACTGGATGAGGAGTGCCGCCGACGCGCACTGCCGTCGTACCGACCGCTCATCGGCACTGCCCTCCCGCGCAAGCCGGCCGCACCGTCATCGAAGGGCGTCGAATACCGGCCGTGACGGCCTGGGGCGCTGCCCGAACGGTCCGCGGCTACACTCTCGACCGTGACGACCCTTCGTCCGGCCCTCGATCCCGCCATTCGCGGTGCCATCGCCGCTCGCACCGAGGCCCTCTTCCGGGCGTCGGGCGCCCTCCGCGATGGTCACTTCCAGCTCAAGAGCGGACGCCACGGGGACGCGTACGTCGAGAAGTTCGCGGTGCTGTCCAACCCGGCGGCGACGAGTGAGCTGTGTGGCTTCTTCGCCGCGCCCCACCTGGCGACGACGGTCGACTCGGCAAGCGCGCCAGGCTCCGCCGGGGGAGAAGGCGTCGCCGTTGACATCGTTGCCGGCCCGACCACGGGCGGTGTGATCCTCGCCTTCGAGACCGGGCGACAGCTCGGCGTCCCGGCCATCTTCGCCGAGGAGGTCCGTGACCCGGACGGCCCGACACGACGCGCGTTCCGCCGCGGCTTCCGCATCGAGAGCGGTCAGCGCGTGCTGCTCGTGGACGACATCCTGACCACCGGCGGTTCCCTGCTCGCGATGATCCCGGCGGTCGAGGCAATGGGCGGCGAGATCATCGAGTGTGCGGTGCTGGTGGATCGGTCCGGCGGCCGCTCCACCCTCACCTCGCCGGCAAGTGGCCGCGTGTATGCCGTCCGATCGCTCTGGCAACTCGATCTTCCGACCTACGACCCAGGCGTGGCGAACTGCCCCGGGTGCGCGGTCGCGTCGCCTCTCCACGCGCCGGGCAGCACCGGAGCAGCCGGATGAACGGGGCGGCAGCCCGAATTCGCGGTCACCGCGCCCGCGCCTTCCCGATCGCGCTGGCGCTGACCGTGCTCGTCACGCTGGCTGCCTGCAACGCCGGCGGATCGCCCGCGCCCAACCCGTACGCGCCGGGCGGCGCGAAGAGCCCGACGCCGACCTCGGTCCCGGGCTCGCCGCTCCAGGGTATCGTCACCCAGGTCGACACGGAGGGCGTCGACAAGGTTCGCGGTTTCACGATCAGGACGTCCGACGGCGTTTCGTGGACCTTCGAAATCCGTGCCCTTGAGAACGCCACCGAGTTTCCACCAGCGCATCTGGTCGAGCACAAGGCGACCGTGACGCCGGTACGCGTGACGTTCCACGGGGAAGGCTCGACGCTCATCGCCGATCGGATCGAGGACGCCGGGTAGCGGTCGCCGCGAGGGTCGCCGCGAGCGACGTGTCGCCGCGAAGGGTCCGCGAGCGATTGCCGCTAGCGATCGCCGCTAGCGGACCGAGTCGAGCGCGGCCGTCAGTTCCTCGGTGCGCACGATCCCCTCGAACGAGCCGCGCACGACGCCGTCCCGATCGACCACGAAGATCCACGGCTCGGAGACCAATCCCCATTCGTTCACGGCCGCGACCGTCGTCAACTGGTTGTTGGTGAGGACGGGCTGGAGCTGTCCGTCGACGACTTCGAGCTGGTAGGGCTCGACGTTGATGAACGTCACGGTCGGATAGTCGGCCACGAACGGCTTGACGCGATCGAGGGTCGGGCCGCATTGCGCGCTGGCACAGAATTTCGGGGTGGCGAAGGCAAGCAGGAAGGGTCGATGCTCGGCGACGGCCGTCGCCACGGACGTCTCGTACATGGCAGCCAGCGGTTCGCGGTCGGTTGACAGGCGTGCAATGTCGCCCCCGACGTCGGCAAGCGTGAGCGTCTTCGATACGGGAGCCGGCTGGCCCACGGCGATCGTGGGCGAGATCTCGCGAACCGTGAAACTGAGGCGGACCAGCGCCTCGGGTTGCCCGGGAGTCGTGATTCGAAATTCGGCGCCCCAGGTCCCGTGGCTCGGGTAATCGACGTTCGCGACGTACGCACCGCGGCTGCCCTCGATCGCCCAGACGAAGTCGGCATCGACGGTTGCCACCGGGGTCGCCGGGTCCAGCCCCAGGTCGAAGAACGCCACTGTCACTGCCAGATCGGGCGCGGCGACCGGCACGTTGCCGGCATCGACGAGGGTGAACACGAATCGGTTGATGCCGCAGGCCTGGATGGACGACACGACGATCGGGATGACGGCCGGGGTCGCGGCCGGTGTGTCCCATCCGGGCGCCGAGGTCACCTCGGGAGATGCCGTGCACGCAGCGGGGTCGCCCGGCGGCGAGGCCTCGGGTGATGCCGCCGGGTTGCATGCGGCCGCGAACAGGCTGAGCGCCAGCCCGAGGGCAGCGCCTCGTCCGACCATGTGTCGCTCCATCGAGCAGAGGGTAGCCCGGCCGGCGACTCCGTGCTTTGGCGAGAGCTTTGGCTGAATGAGTTCGGGCGGCGCGGTAGAATGCCGGGCGTCCCACGACGACCCGCTCGACCGGCGGCGTCGGCCCATGGAGGACCCTTGACTCGCTTTCAACGCCTTGCCGCGGTCACCCTGGCGACGACGCTCACGCTCGTGACCATCGGCGTCGCCGTTCGTGCGACGGAATCGGGGCTCGCCTGCCCGCACTGGCCCGGCTGCTTCGACGGCCGGTTCCTGCCTGCGCTCGAGGACGGTTTCAACGTCTGGGTCGAGTGGATCCACCGAACCATTGCGGCCCTCATCGGCGTGCTGATCCTGGCCATGGCCGGCGTGGCCGTGCGCGACCATCGGGATCGCCCGAGTCTCGTGTGGCCGTCCGGCGTCGCGGTGTTGCTGGTCGGATTTCAGGCCTGGCTGGGCCGCGAGACCGTCCGTCTCGGCAACAGCGGCGAGTCAGTAACCGCCCACCTGGCGGCCGCCATGGTTCTTGTCGGCCTGCTCGCGTATCTCCTGGTTCGGTCGTCCTCGCCGGAGCGACATCCCGGCCCACGCGGGAGTCAGCGGTTCACGCTCCTCGCAGCCTTCAGCGCGGCGTCGGTGTTCGCTTTGCTCCTGTTCGGTTCGCACGTGACGGCGCAGGGCGCGGCACTCGTGTATTCCGATTGGCCGCTCATGAACGGCAGCCTGATCCCGCCCCTCGAAGGTGTCGGACCGACGGCCCACATCCTCCATCGATGGGTCGGAGTGGTCGTGGGCCTGGTCGTGGCGGCACTGGCCGTCGCGGCGATTCGAACGCAACGCGGCCACCCGACGATCGTCCGCCTTGCGCTGGTGGCGGCCGTGCTCTACCCGCTTCAGGCGGTCGTCGGCGGGCTCCAGGTGCTCACCAGCCTCGACGAGTGGACGCAGGTCCTGCACGTGGCCCTCGGAACGATCATCTGGACCGCCGTCGCCGCTCTCGCGATCGCCAGCTACTACACGATCCGTGAGCGCGGCGAGGCGGCGTTCCTCGGCAGTGCCGCGGGGACCGGCCCCGACCCCGATGGTGGCGCGCTGTCGCTCGAGCCCCGGGCGCACACGCGCGGCGCGTCCATTCGCGCATACATCGCGCTCACCAAGCCGCGGATCATCGAACTCCTGCTGGTGACCACCGTGCCGGCCATGGTCCTGGCGACCCGCGAGGTTCCCGGCATCGAGCTGGGTCACTGGGCGTGGCTCACGTTCTGGACCCTCGTGTGCGGGACGCTCGCCGCAGGTTCGGCGAACGCGATCAACCAGTATCTCGAGCGGGACATCGATGAGCTGATGGCTCGAACCCGCCGCCGCCCGCTCCCGACGCACAGCGTCGCGCCGGATCGCGCGATGGTCTTCGGGATCGTCCTCGGCATCGTCGCCATTTCCGCGATGACCTGGTTCGTCAACCTTCTCGCGGCGTTCCTGACGCTGCTCGCGATCGCCTTCTACGTGGTCGTCTATACGATCATGCTCAAGCGCTCGACGCCCCAGAACATCGTCATCGGCGGTGCCGCGGGTGCCCTCCCGCCGGTGATCGGCTGGGTGGCGGTCACCGGCAGCGTCGGTCTGCCGGCGCTGCTCCTGTTCGCGATCGTCTTCTACTGGACGCCTCCGCACTTCTGGGCCCTCGCGCTCCGGATCCGCAAGGACTACGCCGCGGCCGGGATCCCGATGCTGCCGGTGGTCCACGGGATCCCGGAGACGGCGCGCCAGATCGGGCTGTACACGATCCTGCTCGTCGCCATTTCGTTCGTGTTCGCGGCTGTTGCCCAGATGGGCCTCGTGTACCTCGTGGCCGCGGCCGTGCTCGGGGCGGTCTTCCTGTGGCAGGCGTATCGCCTGTGGCGGGTCGCCGATTCCGAGGATCGATCGACCGCCGGGGCGATCCGGTTGTACCGATACTCGATCAGCTACCTCACGCTGCTGTTCGGAGCGATCGCGCTGGACGTGCTGGTCCTCGTCCCGGTCGCCTGACCCGGAGGTGTTGCAAGTCCGCGAGGTGAAGCCCGCGGCGGAGGCGTGCGGCTCGCTGTTCCCCACGGGCGAGAGTCTTCCTGCCGCGTGGTAGCCTCTGGTTGGCGTCCCACGAGCAGGAACATGATGGCCCGTCCTTCCGCCTCTCATCGTTCGAGCTCTGCAGGCCCCCTCGCGTGGTTGGGCGCGATTCAAGCGGACGACGGCCTGTTCGTCACCGATGCCGACCAGCGGATCGTCGCCTGGTCGGAATCGGCCGAACTGCTCTTTGGCCGTGCCTCCGAGGACGTGATCGGGCGACCCTGCCACGAAGTCCTCGGCGCACTCGACCGTCAGCCCCCGTGCGTGCCCGGATGTCGGCCCATCCTGGAGGCTCGCCGAGGGCGTGCGATCGCCCATCCGGACATGGCGGCTCGCCACGCCGATGGGCGATTGATGCACATCCGACTATCGACGTTCGTCACCCACCACGGTCGCGTCGACGAGGTCGGAGTCGCCGGCCGACGTGATCCCAACGGCGCGCCCGATGCGCTGCCGCTCCTCGTCCACCTGGCCCGGCCTCGCACCGTCGCGGGCCACGGCTCCCTCGCGGGGCGCGTCGCGGACGTGGCCCCGGGGACACAGAGCGATGAGATCCCACCGTTCGTGAACCCGCTCAGCCCAAGGGAGCTCGAGGTCCTCGGACTGCTCTCGACCGGGCGGACAACCCGACAGATCGCCGAGCGCCTCACGATCAGCCCGTTCACCGCTCGGAACCACATCCTGAGCATCGAGCGCAAGCTCGGCGCCCACAGCCGGGTCGAGATGATCTATCACGCAGCACTCAACGGCCTCCTGTAGCTCGTTCCACGGCTGCGACCATGACCCTGCCGGCCTCGGGGACGTCGAGGGTGGGCGGGGATCACCTCGCGCGGCTGCGGGAGACGTGCGGCCCCTGCGCCGTTGCGGTCCGCTCGTGCGACGGGGCCCTTTGGTGCGAACGCACCATGCCGACAGGGGGCCGGTTCAGGGAGACTTGCCCGAACGGTTTACGGACGTCCGGCCGACGATTGTCGCGAGCAGCGTGAAGGGAGGGCAGCCACTCCATGCGCCGACACGTCCTGGCGGTCACCGGCCTCTGGATCCTGCTCACGGCGGCGGGCATCTGGCTGACGCAGTTCGAGCTTCTGCCGCCCCCTGCGTCGGACAAAGGCGAGGACATCGCCCGGGCCTTCCGGTTCCTGCTCCTCCTGTCCGTGCCGGTCTTCACGTTCGTCGTCGCCGTCCTCACGTACAGCGTCCTTCGGTTCCGGACGCGGGGACAGCCGGCGGCCGACGGTTCCGGTAGCGGCGCGCTGATCTACGGCCGCGGCGCAGTCCCCGTCGCGTGGTTTTCGATCACCTCGGCGCTCGCCCTGCTCATCATGGTCTATCCCGGCCTGACCGAGCTCCCGAAGATCGCCGCCATCGAGCAGAACCCCGACCTGGTCGTGAAGGTCGAGGCGTTCCAGTGGGCCTGGCGAATCACGTACCCGGACCTGGCGCTGGAGACCACACGGGAGATGGTCCTGCCGGTCGACGAGTCGATCCGGTTCGACATCACCAGCCTCGACGTCGTCCACGGATTCTGGGTACCTGCCTTCGGGATGAAGATCGACGCGGTTCCGGGGCTGACCACCCAGATGTCGATCCGGACGACGACCGTCGGCGACTACTCGAGCGACCCGCTCTTCCGCCTGCAGTGCTCGCAGCTGTGCGGCGGCGCCCACGCGGTCATGATGCTCCCTGTGCGCGTCGTCACGCGCGACGCGTTCGACGCTTGGGTCGCTGCGAGCATCTCCGGCGGACCCACGGCGTCGCCGATCGCGGGGGCGACTCAACTCTCGATCTCTGCGGACAAGATCCTGTTCTCGACCGACCGACTCGAGGCCCCGGCGAACAAGCCGATCACGATCGCGTTCGACAACCAGGACGTCGGCGTGTTCCACAACATCGCCGTCTATGAACAGGGAGGCGACCTCATCGGACAGCGTACCGAGGTCGTGCTGGGGCCGGTGGCGCAGACCCTGGTTCTGGCGGCGCTCTCGCCCGGCACGTACATCTTCAAGTGCGACATCCACCCGACCACGATGGTCGGCACCCTCGAGATCAAGTAGGAGGCGGCGAATGACGACGGTCCCGGCAACGGCCGCCGCCCGAGGCCCGGGGACCTGGGCCTTCCGCTGGATCGTCCGTGGCCTCCTCTTCGGAGTCGCCGGGTTCGCGATTGGGGCAGCGATGGCCGCGGCCATCCGGACCGCCGCGGGTGCGGAGCCCTGGGACTTCGAGCAGAACTTCACGCTCGGGTACATGGTCGCCCTGCCAGCCTGGCTCCTGGGCATCGGTGTCTGGGAGCGCTGGGCGCGCGAGTGGCTCGGCCGACCCGTGGCCGACGCGGGCCCGTCCGACTGGCGCCGCTACTTCGCGTTCACGCTCGACCACAAGGTCATCGGGGTGCAGTACATCGTCACGTTCGTCGCCCTCTTCCTCCTCGCCGGCTTCCTCGCCATGGTCCTGCGGGTCCACCTTATGGTTGCCGACGGGAGCGTCCTCGGTGAGCACCTCTACAACAACGTCATGGGCCTGCACGGGATCATGATGATCGCGGTCGCGGTCGCCTCCCTCGCCGGCGGCTTCGGCAACTATTTCGTGCCGCTCCTCATCGGGGCGCGCGACGTCGCGTTTCCGCGACTCAACGCCCTGAGCTTCTGGCTCGTCCCACCGGTCGCGATCCTCCTCGTCCTGTCGCTGGCCTTCGGTGGCTTCGATTCCGGCTGGACGGCCTACCCGCCGTTGAGCGTCCGCAACGCATCCGGCCAGGTCCTGTTCAACCTCGCGGTCATCACCTTCGGCCTCTCGTCCATCCTCGGCGGGATGAATTTCCTCGTCACGATCCACAAGCTCCGGGCGCCCGGGATGACCTGGGGTCGGTTGCCGATCTTTGCCTGGTCGATCTACGCCATGAGCTGGATCGCCCTGCTCTTCACCCAGTTCCTCGCGGCGGCCCTGATCATGGTCCTGCTCGACCGGATCGCGGGGACGGCGTTCTTCGACGTCAGCAACGGCGGGGCGCCGCTCCTCTACCAGCACGTCTTCTGGTTCTACTCGCACCCGGCCGTCTACGTGATGGTCCTGCCGGGCTTCGGAGTGGCCCTCGAGGTCCTCACCCACTTCTCGCGCAAGCCGCTGTTCGCCTACCGCTGGGCCGTCGCCGGGTTCCTCGGGATCCTCGGGCTGTCGGGGGTCGTCTGGGCCCACCACCTGTTCGTCGCCGGGATACCGGCGGAGCTCCTCGCCCCCTTCCTCGTCACGACCGAGCTCATCTCCATCCCGACCGGCCTCGTCATGCTTGCCGCCCTCGGCACCATCTGGATGGGACGCCTGTGGCTCCGCGTGCCGATGTTGTTCGCGCTCGGGGTGGTGTTCAGCTTCCTGATCGGCGGGATCACCGGGATCTTCCTCGCAGACGTTCCGACTGACATGGCGCTCCACGACAGCTACTTCGTCGTCGCCCACTTCCACTACACGATCATCGGCGGCGAGATCTTCGCCCTGTTCGCGGCGATCTACTACTGGCTCCCGAAGATGACGGGGCGGATGTACTCCGAGCGACTCGGCCAGATCCACTTCTGGCTCATGTTCCTCGGCTTCAACGCCACGTTCCTGCCGATGTTCCTCGTGGGCTTCGGCGGGATGAACCGGCGCGTCGCCTCGTACGAGCCCGCGCTCCAGGACCTGAACGTCCTCGTCTCGGTGATGGCCTTCATCCTCGGTGCGAGCTTCATCCCATTCGTCGTCAACATGGTCGGGCTGGCCCGGAAGAGTGCTCCCCGCGCGGTCGCGAACCCGTGGCAGGCGCGAACCCTGGAGTGGCAGGTTTCGTCTCCACCGCCCCTCGAGAACTTCCCGGTCCTGCCGGTCGTCGAAAGCCACCCCTATGACTACGGCGGACCCGCTCCGCGTCATGCGGTCCTGCCGGGTGTCGAGCCGGAGGCGGCCCAATGAACACGCTCGAGACCAGCGCCACCATGGCAGACGAGCACGGGTCCGCCGCAGCCGCCGCCGACGTTCCCGGACACGAGGGCCACGATCCTGCCGATGTCGGCCGGTTCGGGCTCCTGCTGTTCCTCTTCTCGGAGTCCTTCCTGTTCGCGGCGTTCATCTCGGCGCGCCTGTACCTCTCCGGCCTGGCAAAACCCGAGCACGTCAACCTGTCGCTTGGAGTGGTGTTGACGGCGCTCCTCGTCGCCAGCAGCCTGCTCTCGTACCGGGGACTCGCGGCGCTCCGACGCGGCGACGGGCGCGCCGCCGCGCGCTGGCTCAGCGGCACGGTCCTGCTCGGCCTCGGCTTCGTCGGCGGGGTGGCGATCGAGTGGTCGACCGCGGAGTTCTCGATCACGAGCGCGTACGGCTCGGCGTTCTATTCGGTCACCGGCCTGCACGCCACCCATCTCATCAGCGGCCTCATCGCCCTGGCCCTCGGGATCCGGCTTCTTCGCCGCAACCACTTCGCCGCTGGTTCCACCTGGGGGATCCGCGGCTGCATCATCTACTGGACCTACGTGGACCTGATCTGGGTGCTGGTCATCTTCCCGGTCCTGTATCTGCTGTGACGTGAAGCTCCGGGCACTTCTCCCGTCTTCTCGCCCCCGGATCACCGTGAACCGCCCGATGATCACGTTCATCGGCGGTGCGCTCATTGCCGGCGCGATCAGCGGCGGGCTGCTCGGGGTGATCGCATGGAGCGCCTTCGCGTCGACGGCCGAGGCTCGGGTCGCGGAGCGAGTCGTCGTCGCCATCCAGGCCGGGACCGGTGATCGACTGGCCAGGGGCGACGTGGCCGGAAGCTCGGCCGGCGCTGCCGGGCTTCCGCCGAGTGCGGTCAGACTGGCGACGGGCGATACCCTCGTCCTGCGCAACGACGACGGCCGGGCCCACCGCGTTGGCGCCTACACGATCGCGCCGGGCGCCATCCTCGAGCTGGCCGTGACTGCCGCCGACTCCGGCACCTTCCAGTGCTCCTTCAACGCGGCCGGGAGATTTTCGCTGGACGTGGTTCCGCCGCTCCAGCCAGCGACCGTGATCCTGCCCGCGATCCTCATCGGCCTGCCAGTCGGAGGGGTCGCCGGGCTCGTCGGCTGGATCGCCCGTGCCATCGGGGAGCCGGACGTCCCGATGGCCGAGTAGCCGGAGAGCGACGGTGGGTGAGACGATCCAGGACATCCGGGCGGCGCTGCTGAGCATCCTCGAATCGATCCTCGTCCCCGACTGGGGGGCGGTCGTCGCGCTCATCCCGTTGGTCCTCCTCGGGGCGATCATCCTCGGCCTGGGTTCCATCGCGCGGCGGTGGCTCGAGTACTACCTCACCCAGCCCGTGCCACCGCGGCCAGTCTCGAGAGAACCGGCCGACCTCCACACCGAACTGCGGCGACGGGTCGCGCTCATCCCGGTCGGCGCGATCCTCGTCGTCCTGGCCATCTCGGTCCTGCCCACCCGGATCAGGGGCATCCCCCAGGTCGGGCCGGACATGCTCGTACTTGTCGCGGGAATCGTCGTCGCTCTCGTGGGGACCGGACATGCAGTACGGGCCGCCGAGTCCGCCGACCGACATGACACCGACTCTGGCTATTCGTCGGCGTCGCGGTCCCTCCGGCCGTCCCTCCGGCGGTCCCTCCGGCGGCTTGCCGCAGAGCGCGACCGGATCCCGCGCCCGGTTCAACCGCTGGCAGGCGTGGTCGCCGGCGCGGCCATCGTCGCGGGCGCCTTCGTTCTTGCCGGCGGATCGCCGGCCCGTGGCGCACTCCCCGAGGTCGCCGTCGCACCGCTCCTCGTCGGAATCCTGATCGCGCTCGGCTCGGTCGTTGCCGCGGTCCGCGCCTGGGAGCGCGATGGACAGCGTTCGGGTGCAAACCTGTAGGTCGAGGAGCCGAAACGGTGGCCAAGCCGGCTCCGCCGGCGACGCGATCGGCGATCAGCCCGACTTCATGCGGGTTCCCACCCGAACGCGCGCGCGAGATCGTCGGTCTGGATGACCCGTCCGGCAGGAAGCGGCGGCCCTGTGGTTCACACGCGGCTCGTATCATGGGGGCGACCGCTCGCCCTTCATGCTCGGGTTGTCCCCGCAGCGGTCAGAGCAGACCGGGAGACCGCGGGCGTGATCGAAGTGGCCGATGTCATCGTCGTCGGGGCCGGCGTCCAGGGCGCCAGTCTCGCCTTCCACCTCGCAGAGCGCGGCGCTTCCGTGCTGGTCATCGAGCGGGGGTCGGTCGGTGGCGAGGCGACGGGGCGCTCGTCCGGCTTCGTGCGGATGCACTACGACCTCGAGATCGATGCGCGGCTGGCCTGGGCCTCGTACCCGTACTTCGCGGACTGGGCGGGCCGCGTGGGTCACGGCGACTGCGGTTTCGTCCGGACCGGATTCGTCCAGCTGGTGCCCGCGACGCTGGACGACGACCTCCGGGCGAATGTCGCCATGCACCAGCGGATCGGGATCCGGACGAGCACGATCGGACCGGCCGAGCTGGCCACGCTCGCCCCGGGGATCGTCACGGACGATGTCGGCGTGGCGGCCTACGAGCCCGACTCCGGCTACGCGGACCCGGCCGGGACGGCATCCGGGTTCATCGCCGCGGCGCGGGCCCGCGGTGCGCGGCTGGTCCAGCGCTGCCGGGTCGAGACGGTGGTCACCGACGGCGACCGGGTGATCGGGGTCGACACGGCGCAGGGGAGGTTTGCCGCTCCGGTGGTCGTCGATGTCGCGGGTGCGTGGGCGGCCGCGCTGGCGCGCACGGTGGGCGTCAACGTGCCGGTCCAGTCCTGGCGCCACGACACCGCGTACTTCGGACTCCCGCCGGGACGGACCACCGACTTCCCGATCGTCATCGACGACATCAACGGCGTCTATTTTCGCCCGGAGGGCAGGGACCTCCTGCTCGTGGGCCTGGAGACGGACAACCTCATCGGCGGTTCACCGGACCGGCCGATGGCGGCAATGTCCGGGGACGTCGCAGAGCAGATGGCGGAGCGCGTCTGCCGGCGCGTCCCGTGGATGGGAAGCGGAACGTTCAGGACTGCCCACGGTGGCCAGGACGGGATCACGCCGGACCAGCGCCCGATCATCGACAAGGCGGGTCCGGAGGGCTTCCTCCTCGCCTGCGGGTTCTCCGGCACGGGGTTCAAGACCGCCCCGGCCGTCGGAGCGAGCCTGGCGGAACTCATCCTCGACGGACGGTCACGCACCGTCGACCTCTCCGCCTACGCGCTGCGCCGGTTCGCCGAGGGTCGGCCCCTCGTGGGCGAGCATCCGTACGGGCTCCTCTGGCGCTGATCCGTGGGATTCGGTTGTACCGCTCCTCGATCAGCGACCTCGAACCGACGTTGACGGGCGAAGGCCCTCGACGTCCTGGTTCTCGTCCCGTCGCGTGATCGTGGAACCGGGAGCGTTGGTCCGTCGTCTGCGCCGCATGTCGATCAACCGACGCACTGCCCTGCGGGCCCTCGTCGCCGTGTTCGCCCTGACCGCGCTGGTTCCCGTGCCGGCTGCGCTGGCCTCGTGCGTCGAGCCACGGCCGCTGGAGCAGGTGATCGCCGGGTCCGAGGTCGTGATCGTGGGGACGGTGACCGCCTTGGCCAACGACGGGCGCTGGGCTAGCGTCTCCGTCGAGGAGGTCTGGAAGGGCGGTCCGTTACCGGCGATCGTCGAGGTCCGCGGCGGCCCCGAACCGGGCACGGCGAGTTCGGTCGATCGGACCTTCGCCCAGGGTCGCTACCTGTTCACGCTCTTCCGGGATGGGGCGATCCTGTCCGACAACTCCTGCAGTGGAACCACCGCGTGGGTCGATGACCTTGGGGCGTTCCGCCCGGCCGATTGGGCAGGGCCAGATCAGGCCGAAGCGGACACGCCGAGCGGCGTCGATCTCGGGTTCCTCCTGCCGATCCTTGGCGTGGCCATTGTCGCCCTGGGCGTGATCGGTGGAGCCTGGATGATCGGCCGGGCTCGCGACGCCTGACCCAGTCCGGTCACGTTTCGTCGTGCCTGGCGACGCGCGCAGCGGGATCAGAGGGACCGGTACAGCTCCACGGTCTGCTCTGCGATCGAGGCCCAGCTGAAGTTGTCGACGGCGCGTTGCCGTCCGGCCTCGCCCATGGCCGCGCGTTGTCCGGGGTCGGCCATCAGCGTGTTGATCCCGGCAGCAAGGCCGCGCTCGAACCCCTCGGGATCGCTCGGCTCGAAGGCGCCCGGCGAGGCCGCCTCGAAGGGGACCAGCAGGCCCGTCTTCCCGTCAATCACGACCTCCGGGATTCCGCCCACCGCGCTCGCCACGACGGCGGTGCCGCAGGCCATCGCCTCGAGGTTGATGATCCCGAACGGCTCGTAGACGGAGGGGCAGCAGAAGACCGTGGCATTCGCGTACAGCTGACGGACGGTCGGCTTGTCGACCATCTCGGCAATCCAGTGAACGTTCGGGCGGACCGCGCGCGCCGCGGCGACGGCCGCCTCCATCTCGGCCGCGATCTCGGGCGTGTCGGGAGCCCCGGCGGCGAGGACGACCGCATACCCCGGATCGAGGTGGCGGATCGCACGGACCAGGTGGACGATGCCCTTCTGGCGGGTGATCCGACCAACGAACAGGACGAAGGGCATGGTCGGATCGATGCCGAAGCGGCCCAGGAGGTCGGTGCCCTGGTCGGGGTGGTATTCGTCGGTGTCGATCCCGTTATGGATGATGCGGACGCGGTCCGGGTCGACATCGAAATTCGCGAGCACATCGTCGCGCGTCCCCGCCGAGACGGCGATGACGGCATCGGCCATCTCGATGGCGGTCCGCTCGACCCAGAGTGAGGCGTCATAGCCGCCGCCGAGCTGCTCGCGCTTCCACGGGCGAAGCGGTTCGAGGGAGTGTGTCGTGACGACCAATGGAATCCCGTACGCGAGCTTGGCCACGATCCCACCGAGGTGCGTGTACCAGGTGTGGCAGTGGACGACATCGGCATCGATCGGCTGCGCGGCGAAGGCGAGATCGCGGCTGAACGCGGCCAGCACCGGGCGAAGCTTCTCCGGCGTGGCAGCAAGGTCGTGGGCGACGGAGAAGCCGCGGACCCTCAGCTGCTCTGCGGCCACATCCTGTGTCCCGAATGTGCGCACATCGACGTCGATCAGGCGCGCCAGCTCTCGGGTGAGATATTCGACATGGACGCCGGCGCCGCCGTAGACGTCGGGCGGGTACTCGTTGGTCAGGATCAGCGCCTTCACCGGTCAAGCCTAGAGGGAACCAATGCTCCGTGCGCGGCGTCCGTCGGCCCATGACACGCCTGCTGCACCCGTGGGCTGTTCGCACGGTGCCCAAGGCCACGGCGATGGCCCTTCTCTGGCTCCTCGCGACGGCCGCGGCCCATCCTCCGGCCGCGTGGGCGCTCTCGTGCATGGCGCCGCCTCCGATGGACGAGGCGGTCGTGCGGGCCGAGATCGCGTTCGTCGGGACGGTGACCGCCGTGGCCAACGACGCGCACCTGGCGTCCATCTCGGTCGAGGAAGTGTGGGCCGGCCCCGATCTCCCCGCCGTGGTCGAGGTCGGCAATGTTCGCCCGGCGGACGACCCGGAGTCCGTCTGGGACCGGACCTACACGCCGGGTGCCCGCTACCTGTTCTTCCCGTACGTCGAGGACGGCCGCCTGGTCGACGGCCCGTGCACCTTCACGAGTGAGTGGCAGCCGGACTTCGCGAAGTTCCGTCCGGAATCGGCCCGAACTGCGGCGCCCGCCGAGCCCAACCCGGCAGATCCGGCGGCCGTCGCCGGCGGCCTCGTCGGACCGGCGATCGCGGTTGGCATCCTGGGCGTCGCGATCATCGGTGGCGCGTGGTTCGTGAGTCGCGGCCGATCGACCTGAGCGCCTACTCGCCGACGGTTCCCGGCGTTTGTTCCAGGGCTCGGACAACACGCCGACGGGAGACGCGCCCCTCCCTGTCGAACACTCGGAGCATGATCTGGACGACCGGCCCGATCCCGAACGCGAACGTGATGGTGCCGAGGCCGATGGTCCCGCCCAGCAGGAAGGCAGCGCCGAGGACCGTCAGTTCGATGGCCGTTCGGGAACGCTGAATCGACCAGCCGAACCGGTGGTGGATACCCGTCATGAGGCCGTCACGCGGGCCCGGCCCAAGATCGGCGGCAAGGTAGAGGCCGCTGCCCGCGCCAATCACGACGACACCGGCCAGCATCATCAGGAGCTGCGCGACGGGCTGCGTCTGGACGGGGATGACGGCCTGACCGGCATTCGTGGCGAGGCCGATCAGCAGGACATTGATCAGGGTTCCGAGTCCGGGCCGTTCACCGAGCGGCCACCACAACAGCAGGATCGGAACCCCGAGCAAGATCGAAACGGTCCCAAGGGCGATGCCGGTGTGGACGCTGATTCCCTGGTGGAACGCTTCCCAGGGTCCCAGGCCGATCCCGGCCTGAGCCATCAACGCGATGCCCCCGCCGAATGCAACGAGGCCCACCACCAGGCCGGGCAGTCGCGGCAGCGCCACTCGCAAGTCAAACCGTTCGCGCACCGACGGAGGATACGCGAGCCGTCTGCGTCGGCCCCCGACTGAGCCGCGCGGTGCGACAGGCTCCGCACCCGCGGGCATCCCCTGCGACACTAGCGCGATGGAGATCCACTTCCTGGGCGGCGCGACCACCGTCACGGGTTCGCGGTTCCTCCTTGAGACGTCCCGGGCCCATGTCCTCGTCGACTGCGGGATGTTCCAGGGTGGCCCAAACGAGTCGGTCCGCAACCGCATCCCGCTCGGTTTTCACCCGGAACAGCTCGACGCCATCCTGCTGACCCACGCACACCTCGACCACTGCGGGTTGCTGCCGGTCGCGATTCGGGAGGGCTACGACGGCCCGATCTACGCGACCCGGGCCACGGCCGAACTGGCGCGCCTGGTCATGCTCGACAGCGGCCGACTGCAGGAGCGATTCGCAAAGCGCGAGGCCCGCTGGGAGAAGCGCAACCCGGCGAAGGCGATCGCCGATGACGCTCGCGAGGCGCAACAATTCGAACGGGCGCTCGAGCAGGCGGTCGAAGGCGGCGCGATCAATGGTCCTTCCGACCATGACGCCGGGCACTACGAGACCGCCGTCGAACCAGTCGACGGTCACGTGATCGATCCGGAAGCGGATCTTCGGGCGCAGGCGGCGGAGCTGGAAATCGACCTCGACGAACCGGTCTACACGGAGCGCGACGCCAACGCCGTGCTCTCTCACTTCCGGCCGATCGAGTACGGAGCCGAGCGTGAAGTCGCGCCGGGAATCCACGCGACGTTCCTCGACGCGGGACATATCCTGGGCTCCGCGATCATTCGCCTCCGCGTCGTCGACCACGATGGCGATGACGAACGAATCGTCGTCTTCTCTGGCGACCTCGGGCGACCGGGGACGCCGATCATCAGCGACCCGGCGGAGCCGACCGAGGCCGACTACGTGATCGTCGAATCGACCTACGGGGGTCGGGAGCACGACTCCCATGAGGAGGCGATTCGCGTCCTCGCGGAAACGGTCCGGCTCGTCCATGAAGTCGACGGCGTGCTGCTGATCCCGTCGTTTGCAATCGGGCGGACGCAGGAGATCGTCTGGGAGCTCGACCGGCTGATCGAAAAGGGCGAGATCCCGCTGCTCCCGCTGTATCTCGACTCGCCGATGGCCTCGCGGGCCTCCGATGTCTACCGCAAGTACACCGACTACTACGACCCCGAGACCGCCGCGCTGTTCCGTGATGGTGCGACCCCGCTCGACTACCCGAAACAGATCCTCACCCGCTCGCACGAGGAAGCCGAGGCGATCGTCAGGGCCCCTCGCCCCTACATGATCGTCGCCTCGAACGGGATGTTGACCGGCGGTCGCTCGATCCTCCACCTGAAGAACATCGTCGACGACCCGACGGCCACAATCCTGTTCGTGGGCTTCCAGGGTCAGGGGACTGCCGGCGCACATCTCCAGTCCGGTGCCGAGACCGTCCGCATCGACGGCCAGGTCCGTCGGGTCCGCTGTCGGATCCGTTCGATTTCCGGCTTCTCTGCGCATGCCGACGAGACGGAGTTGCTGGCGTGGCTCGGAAACTTCGGCGCAGGTCGGTCGGCAGGCGAACCCGGCTTCCCGCGCCGGGTCTTCCTCGTGCACGGGGACCCGGACGCGCAGCGCGCGCTGGAGCCGAAGGTCCAGGCCCTGGGATTCGCGACCCACATCCCGCGCTGGCACGAACGTGTCGAGCTGGAGTAGCCGGTGCGCCCGAGCCTGACCGTCCTCGACGACGAGTTGATCGATCGGATCGTCGATGAGGCGTTGCGGGTCCTTGCCGAAGACGGCATGGAGATTCGTGGCCCCGGGATGCGCCGGCTCCTGCTCGATCACGGCCTGCCGATGGATGCCAGGGGTGAGCGGGTGCTCTTCCCGCGACAGGTCGTCGAGAAGGCGATCGAGACCGCGCCGGCGTCGTTCTGGCTGCACGATCGCGACGGCCATCCGCACGCCGACATCGGCGGCGACCGGGTCCACTTCGTGCCCGGTTCGTCCGGTCTTCGCGTCCTGGATCACCGGACCGGCGAGACGCGCCTCGCGAACACGACCGATTTCACCGAGTACGTTCGCCTCGGGGATGGACTGCCGAACATCGCGTACCTGGCGACCGCGTTCTCGACGAACGATGACATCGAAGCCCAGGTCTCCGACGCGTGGCGGCTCTACCTGACGCTGACGAATTCGCGCAAGCCGGTCGTGTCGGGCGCGTTCACCGAGCACGGCGTCGGGCGGATGGTCGAGATGATGCAGCTGTTCCGACGCGACCGCGCCGACCTGATCGCCCGCCCGATGTCGATCTTCACGATCACCGCGACCGGCAACTTCCGCTACAGCGAGGATTCCTGCCAGAACCTCATCGATTGCGTCGAGGCGGGGATCGCGGTGGAGATCGTGCCCGTCACGCTCATGGGCCTGATCGCGCCGGTCACCATCGTGGGGGCGACCGTCTTCCACACGGCCGACGTGCTGGCCGGGATCACGATGGCCCAGATCGTCCGGCCCGGGACGCCGGTCCTCTTTGGCGGCGCGCCGGCGACCTTCCACATGAAGGCGGCGAGCTCACCGATGGCGGCGATCGAAGCGATCCGTCTCGACGCCGCGTATGTCGCCGTGGCCAAGCGGCTCGGGTTGCCCTGCCAGTCATACATGGCCCTGTCAGACGGCAAGATCCTCGATGCCCAGGCCGGCGCGGAAACGTTCGGCAGTGCCCTCGTGGCCGCGCTCGCCGGCGTGAACTCCGTGTCCGGCCCGGGAATGCTCGACTTCGTCCTCGTGTTCAGCCTCGCCAAGCTCGTCTTCGACGACGAGATGTGCGGGCAGGCGCTCCAGTTCGTGCGGGACATCCGCGTCGTCGACGACCTGCCGGTGACCGATCTGGTCGCCCAGCTGCGGGCCGACCAGCACCTGATCATGGCCCCGCACACGCTCGAGCACTGGCCGAAGGAGCTCTACCTGACCGGCCCGACGATCGATCGCGACACCCGCGAGAACTGGTTGAAGGCCGGCGGCAAGGACGCCTACACGAGGGCCTGCGAGGACGTCGATCGCCGGCTGGCCGCCTATCAGCCCCTGGTCACGGATCCGGCGATCGACGCGGAGTTGCGCCGGATCATCCGTTCCGGGTTCACCGCACAGGTCGAGCTCCCCGCGGTGCCCGTGGCCCTCGAGCCGGTGGCGATGCCCGATGCGGCGGGCGCTCGGCGGCGCAACCCGCGACGCGAGCGAGCCCGAGCGGAGTAATTCGCGCGCCACCGCCCGAACGCGGGGTCAGGCCGCGGACGAGTCCCTGGACCGGCGGAGGGCAACATCCAGCGGCATGTCGGACACCGCCGACATCGCGTCGAGGTCGATGGGCTGAATGCTGGGGACCGCGCTCGGGCGGCCCAGCAGGTAGCCCTGGGCTGCACCAATCCCCAGTCGACGAAGGACGGCCAGCTGCTCGGGCGTCTCGACGCCCTCGGCGACGACGATGGCTCCCCATCGATCGGCCATTTCCTGGAGGCCGCGGAGGACCGCGTAGGACGGGTCATGCACGATGCCGCCCTGGACGAGCGACAGGTCGACCTTGAGAATGTCGAACTGGATTTCGGAGAGGAGGCGCAGGCCGGCATTTCCCGCACCGACGTCGTCTGCGGCGATCCTGATTCCCGCCTTCCGGCACGCGGCGACGTTGCGGCGAAGCTGATCGAGGTCCTCGACGGACTCGCGTTCCGTCATCTCCAGCACGATCTGGTCCGGCTGGATGCCGCGTCGCTTGAAGATGCTCATGAAGTCCGACAGCTGGAACAGGTCGGATTCGAGCGTGCGCGGCGAAACATTGACGCTGAGGTACGCGCCGGGTTCATCGGGCCGGATGCCCTCGGCCACGATCTTGATGCAGGCAAGGTCGAGCTCCACCGACCGATCGGCGATCTCGGCGGCCGCGAAGAGGCTGGAGGCGTCCGGAAACGCCGCGCCCTCGGCAGGTCGGACGAGTCCCTCGAAGCCAATCGGGCGGCCGGTGGCCAGCGATACGATTGGCTGATAGACCGCGGCGAGCTGGTTGGCCGAGACGATCCCGGAGACGGCGGCGGCGAGGTCCGCGACGGACCGTTCATCCGTGGTGCGGCCGTGCCGGCCCGGGTCGTAGGCGACCGCCGAGGTGCGCCCGTGGCGCTTGCACCAGTACAGCGCGGCGTCGGCGTGACGATACAGCTGGTGCCCTTCGGCGCTGGGAAGCGGGATCGCCGAGACGCCGATCGACAGCGAAAACGGCTCGATCGGGGCGCTCGGGTCGCCCCCGGACAGGGCGCTTGCCAGGATCCGCCGTGCCACCGACAGGCCATCGTCGATGCTGGAACCGGGCAGGATCACCGCGAACTCGTCACCGCCCACGCGGAACGCTCGGTCGGTTCGTCGCATCGCGGCGAGCGCGATCCTTCCGAGCGCGGTGAGAAGCTGATCTCCGGACGCGTGGCCGCGAGCGTCGTTGACGCCCTTCAGTTCGTCGACGTCGACAAGCAGGAGCGCCAGTGGCGTGTGTGGCGGCGCGCGTACTCCAGCTGGCGAGCCAGTTCCTCCTGGAACGCGCGGTGGTTGCCGAGACCCGTCAGGGCATCGACGAGTGATTCGTGGCGCGCGCGCCCGTACAACTCGACGAGTTGCTGCTGCTCGACTTCCAGCGTGTCGACCCCGGCGAGGATCCGTCTCACCATGCGCGCGATCAGGAGGGGGACGATGAGACCACTGGCGAAGAGCACGGCGATCGAGGTGCTGCCGCCGAGGCCACCACCGGGCCAGAACCCCTGGATCGCGGCGATCCCCATGAGAAGCACGAACTGGACGAGCACAACCACAACCACGCCCCGCCGGATCTTCCGGTGACGGCGTTCTGTGGCGGCATGCTGCGATTCAATGTCAATCATGGTGGGCATCGGGACCGACAGGCAATCCGGTCGGTCTCGTGTGCACAAAGGTGTAGTCGACCGCGGTCCCTGTTGGCCCGCACCAAAGGTACCGGCGCCCCGATCCGATGGAGCCAGAGACGCCTCTCGCGCGTCGACCTACGGTCCAGATCACGTCGAGGGACCAAGGGTGAATCCACGGATGCTTGTGATCGTGAGCGGGCCGGCGCATGCCCGCGGGATTGCTCCCGCGTCTGTGCGGGTTGCGCTCGACCGCCGCACTGAACGGCGTCGCCGGACCGCCGCCCTTGCGAGTGTGGTCGCCCTGACGGTCCTCCTCGCGATCGGATTGGCCGCTCCCGCAACGCTGTTGGCGGCCTCCTGCGCTGGCGCGTCGCACCAGGCATCACTGGTGGATGGGCGCACCACGCCGGGTTCCGGCACGACGCAGACGGGTTTCACCTTCATCGTTCGCTACGTCGACAATGCCGGATGTACGCCGACGGTGACGCTCGTGGTCGACGGCCTCGCCACGGTACCGATGACTGCCGGCGCGACGGCTCCTGACGGGAGTGTCGCCTACGCCGTGAGCCGATCACTCCCCGTCGGGAGTTGGGCCTATCGCTTCGAGGCGATCAGCGGAACGGGCCCCGGCAGGATCGTCGCGACCCTGGACGTGGTCTCGCCTGCTACGATCATCGTCGCCGCCGCCGCGCCGCCACCTCCGGGGCCAACTCCGGCTCCGAATCCAAAACCGGTGCCGACCGATCCACCCGCGCCGACCGATTCGCCCGCACCGCCCACGCCACCCGCGCCGCCCGATCCGACCGATCTACCCACGTCGACCGAGCCCGCGTCCGGCTCCGGCGAGGCATCCCCAAGCGGCCCGGTGGGCGGCTCCGACGTGGCGACGACGCCGCGGGGCGGGACACGTCCGGCAACCCCACCGGTTGGTTCAGACCGGTGGTTGTCGGCCAGGGAGTCGCCGGATCCGGCGGCACCAGGAGGAGCCGGCACGGGAGGCCCTCACGGCGGCTCCGGGGCATCCGATCCGTCCTCAGGGGGCAATGACCCGGGGGGTGGGGGCGTAAACGGCTCGATCCTGAGCGCGATCTGGAGTGACGATGTCGTGATCCCCATCGTCTCGTGGTTCCTGTCGACCGTTGGCGGACTGGTCATGTTCGCGATCGCAATGCGCCGGAGATCGGGCGAGGGTCGCGACTTGCGATTTGCGACAGCCATGGTGTTCAGTCCAGGCGTGTCGCAGCCGAGCGCCGTTGGCGCTGCGCTTGCAGCCGCACCGCTCGACGTCGAAGCGGACATCCCTCGGTGGCGAAGGCCATCGCTCGAGGCGGCGCGGCGCAGCCGTCCTCCCAGCGACATCGTCCGTGAGCCGATTCGGTTTGCGGACGAGCCGCACAACGAAGCCGATCGTCGCGTGGTTGGCTACCGCCTGGTCCGGGTCGGCGACTCCCCCGACGACCTCCGGTCCGCCGAGCTCGGCCGCCTGGACCGAGGCGATGAGGTCGAGGTGCTCGATACCGCCGGTGACTGGACACACATCCGCAGCGCCGACGGCCTCGATGGGTGGGTGCCCAGCATCACCATCCTGACCAGGATCATCGGCCCGGCGGCGCCGGCAACGGATCCAGCCGCCGGGAGCAAACCCGGACGCGGGCGCGTGCGACGCCTGCTGGGGCGTCAGTCCGGGCGGTAGCCGCGGCGCGCCGCAATGCGCTCTCCCGCGCCACCCCAGCCCGCGTCGATTTCCCGACCCGGCGCATCGAGATCGACGATGAGCGGTGCATGGTCCGAAGGGATCGGTTTGCCCTTGCGGGCTTCGCGATCGATCTCGGCCCAGGCGGTCCGCGCGGCCACGTCCGGCGTGGCGAGGAGGTGGTCGATGCGCATCCCGAAGTTCTTGTGGAAGTTGCCGGCCCGGTAATCCCACCAGGTGAACCGACCGCGTTCGGTGCGACGGGAGCCGTATGCGTCGATGAGGCCGAGATCCAGGAGCCGCGCGAACGCCGCGCGCTCCGGGGCGGAGACATGGGTTCCGCCATGGACTGCCCGCGGATCCCAGACATCCTCGTCGCTCGGCGCGATGTTGAAGTCGCCGCCGACCAGGAAGGGCTGCCCGGTCGAAATCTCGGCGGCCAGCCATCGCTCGAGGCGGTCGTACCAGGCCAGCTTGCCGTGATAGAAGGGCGATCCCACGACCCGTCCGTTGGGGGCGTACACGCTGGCGACGCGAATCGGTACGGCCCCGGGGAGGGTCACTGTCGCCGCCAGGAGCCGTGCTTCACGAAAGGGATCGAAGTCGTCCTCGCTGCCTCCGCCCCTTGCCCCCGCCGACGTGTCGCGGACGGGTCCATCACCGAAGTTGGCCTGGGCGGCTGTCACCGATGTCCCGCTGCGGACGGCGATTGCGACCCCGTTCCAGCGGCCCTCTCCGTGGTGGACGATGTCGTAACCGGCCATCGCGAAGGCCATGATGGGCGCATCGGCATCGGACAGCTTGGTTTCCTGCAGGAGGAGGATGTCGGGAGCGGCTCGCTCGAGCCACCACTCCACCTTCTCGAGGCGCGCCTTGAGGGAGTTGACGTTCCAGGTGGCGATGCGCATCGCTTGGGCGGCCTCGATTCAGAGGTTCAGTAGCTTCGACCGCGCTGCCGCTCGAGGTCGAAGACGGCCGTGTCGGCGATCGCCATGACGGCCATGACGCCGGCCTGGACGGGATCGGACACCACGAGGTCGGCTTCGCGCGGCAGCGAGCCGGCCATCCGGAGCGCGATGATCGGGATGCCCGTCTCCCGTAGCTCCCTGGCGGCCACCGTGATTTCGCCGCCCATGATCGAGCCGGCCAGCACGAGCAGCCTTGCCCGGGGCAGGTCGGCCACGGCCCGGACGGCGGCAGCAATCGCGGACTCCCCGACGAGCGTGATGGTGTCCACCGAGATGCGCTCGCCGCGGAGGTTGTGCCGGTCGGCCTCGCTGATGGCGCCGAGCGCCACCTGTCCGACCTGGGCTCCGCCACCGATGACGATCACCCGCTTGCCGAAAATCCGATCGAGCGACTTTGTCAGGCGCTTGGCGCGAAGGCCGGGCAGGTCGTGGATGGCGCGGATCAGTGCCTCCTCGTCCAGTCCCTCGACCTCGATCTCGAGCTCTGTGCGCGCGGGGAGTTCGTCGCGGGACTCGAGCCGCCCGACCGTGCTCAGCGTCCGAAGCAGGCCTCCGGCCGAGGCCACCCGGTCGGCGAGACCGACGACGGCCGCCGGCAGGTCGTCGAGTACCAGTCGAACGGCAACGACCGGGTGCAACGCTGGCCGCCTGGTCACCGCTGAACGTCGGCCACGGTCATGTCCGGCAGCGCCAGTCCCGGGTCGTCGGTGTGCGCCTCGAATGGGATGCCCAGCTCTGTCAGCGCCTCCGTGGTCGCGGCCGCATCCGATGTCTCGAGCATCAGCGCTCCGTCCGTGTCCTCGGCCACGCCCACGATTCCCGAGATATTGACGCCGCGCTCGCCGAGTGCCGCGGCGACGCGCGCGAGAGAGCCGGGACTGTCCTTCAGCCGGACCGTGAACCAGACCGTCACCGCCATCACCTCCTGTGGATTGCGATGGTACCCGCCGCGACCGCCCAACGGCCCGACGATGCGCAGGGCCGGGCGCTACCCTGCTCGGCGTGACCTGGCCCACCGCTCGTTTCGAGCAAGCGGAACCAGTGACTGAATCACGCGGACCTTCGGAGGCGACCCGATGAGCAGGCCCGGACGCCGGCCCGCCGCCAGTACTGCGCAGGTGATCCAGATCTTCGGGCGGGCCGACGATCAGGCGACCCGCGCGGCGCTGCGGTTCTTCAAGGAGCGGCGGCTCACTCCGCACCTCGTGGATCTCGGGCGCAAGCCCATTGCCCTCGGTGAGCTGCGTCGCTTCGTGGAGCGTCTCGGGGCGACGGCCCTGGCCGACACGGACGGTCGGGCGTGGAAGGACGCGGGCCTGGCCTACCTGACGATGTCGGACGACGCCCTGGCGGAGCGCCTGCTGGCGAACCAGCGGCTCCTTCGGCTGCCCCTGGTCAGGACCGGGAACCGGCTTGCGGCCGGCAAGGACGAGGCCGCGTGGCGGGCGATGGCCGTCCTGGCGGTCGAGGTCGACTGAACCGGAGTCTCCACCGTTCAGCGCCCGGGCCGCCGACGCAACCGGTCGACGACGATCAGGACGACGCCGACGACGACCATCGCGCCGCCGATCCACGACCAGGTGACGTCGCCGACCATGAAGCTGCTGCCGCGCAGAAATCCCAGCCCCTGACCGACAAAGATGAGCCCGCTCGTGATGAGCAGTCCGCCAAGGATCATCGGCGATCGGCTCACGTCAGCCTCCAGCCCGTATCCAGCGGCGACCCTCGAGGCGGGCCCGGATGCCGAAGCGAGCCGCGAGGATCGCAGGCAGATCGGCGTCGTCCACGTCCTGTTCGGTGCGCGTCTCTCCGCTGCTGACGATCAAGCGCCGATCCGAGAGCGTGGTCGCGCCGTTGCCGTCGACGAGCGAGCAGATCCAACCCTGAACGAACGGCGAGTCGGGCGACGTCTGCTGGTAGGCGCAGGTGTCGCCAAAGTCCTCGAGGTCGTGTGGCTTCGGATCGAACCGATACTCCGCGACCCACCGGCCGTCGCGATGGCGCCACTCGAGGTCGATGCCGTCGGCCGCCGCGCTGAATCGAAACGTGCCCATCTGATCCTGTTGCTCGGCGTCCGTCGACAGGCGGAGTGGCTCCAGGAATGAGTATCCAAAGCCGACGTCAACCAGCCACGGTTCGTCAATCGTGACGCGGAGCGCGAGGTGGTCGAAACGTGGGCCAACCCGCCCGCCGTCCGTGAAGACGCGTGCCTCCAGGAGCTCGACGGCAAAACCGGCATCGACCAGGAGCGAGGCAAAAGCACCGTTCAGCTCGTAGCAGAAACCGCCGCGGACCTGAGCGCCCAGCTTCCGCACGAACGCGGCCTGGTCAAGGACGATCGGTTCACCGAAGAGGACGCTCGAGTTCTCGAACGGGACCGTGCGCAGGTGGGCCCGCTGGAGCGCCCGGAGCGTGTCCAGGTCGGCGGCGAGCGGACGTTCGAACGCGAGCCGGCGCGCGTACAGATCCAGGTCGGGCGACGTGGTTTCAGTCATGGCGCGTCCGGAGCCTCGGGGAGCGCGATCTCGATCCGGCCGTCCACGATCCGGACCGGGTAGTAGCGGAACCGCCGGACGCGGGTCAGGCGGCGAGCCTCGGCCTTGAGGCCCGGGGGATCGACCTTCGGCTCGCGGCCGGCGGTCGACCAGGTGGGGTGGTACCGGCCGTCGGGGTCCAGGCCGCCCGTCGTCGGCATCTGCACCGGGTTGCCGGATGCCAGATCGAACGTTCCCTCGTGCAGCGGGCACGCGACGACGCAGCCGTCCAGGGTGCCGATCGACAGCGGTGCCGACATGTGCGGGCAACGATCGTCGACGGCCACGACGCCGTCCGGCGTGTGCGCGACCAGGATGTCGAGGTCGCCGCGAGTCACACGGCGCATCGACCCAGGGGGCAGGTCGGCGACATCGAGGACGGTTTCGAAGGCAGCGCCGACACCGGCTGCGACGAGGTGCTCGGGGTAGGGGGCTGCCTTCGTGCTCATCGGCTCGATCCTACCCCGAGATCGACTCGGGCCCTCAGTCCAGAGCGACCGGCGGAGCGACACGGCCGGTGGGGCCGCCTTCGCTGGATCGTTCCACGTTGAGCGCGGGGCCCGTTGTGGTGCGCAGCGGGATCTCCCGCATGAAGAGTCCGAACCCGACCGCGAGCACTCCGGTGATGACTCCAATCAACATCGTCTGACCCATCGCCAGGCTGAACGCCTGGAAGAAGGCGTGGTCGAGCTTGGGGATGATCGGGGTGAACATGCCGTCGATGAATCCCCGGGCCTCGGGCGGCACGCCGGCCGTGACGAGATCGCGGATCGCTCCGCCGAAGCTCTGGCCGACGCCGGCAAGGCCGTTCAGGTCGAGACCCTCGCCCGATGTCGGCGCCCCGGCGGCGAACTGGTCGAACTGCGCCTGGAACGGCGGCGGGACGGAGGCCCGCAACTCCTCGAACACCGGCGCGACTTCGCCGGGGATCCTGTCCTGGAGGGTGCTCCCGAAGACCGTCCCAGCGATCGCCAGCCCCACGGAACCGCCGACCTGGCGGAAGAAGGTGAGGTTGCTCGTGGCGACACCGAGCTTCGAGAAGGGCACCGCATTCTGGACGACGATCGTGAAGGCCGAGAGCGTGGGACCGATCCCGAGTCCGGTGATGAACATCCACAACCAGAGGACGGGGAGGTCCGTGTCGGCGGTGATCTGGGTCATCAGTGCGAGACCGACGGTCATCAACACCAGCGCGCCGACGATCAGCGCCCGGTAGCGGCCGGTCCGTGAGATCACGATGCCCGAGACGATCGAACTCCCGATGAGCCCGATGAGCAAGGGAAAGACCTGGTAGCCCGATTCGGTTGCACTTGTCCCGAGGACCACCTGGAACCAGCGCGGCAGGAAGATGATCGCGCCGAAGAAGCCGAAGCTGACGAAGAACGTCGAGAGGAGCGACGCGGCGTAGGTCCGGTTGCGCCAGAGGTCCAGGGGAACGATCGGCTCGACGGCCCGCGATTCGATGGCCACGAACACGACGCTCAGCAGCAGGCCGGCCGCGATCAGGCCGCCGACCGCCGGATCCGCCCAATCGCCGGTCTGCTTGTTCGTGAGGCCGATGAGCAGGAGCGAGATCGCGACCGTGAACACGGCAGCGCCGAGGTAGTCGAGGACGTGGCGGATCTCGGTGTGCTTGATGTTCGGGAGGAGCCGCCAGATGACGACCATGCTGACGAGGCCGATCGGGAGATTGACGTAGAAGATCCAGTGCCAGCTGATCGTGTCGGTGAGGAACCCGCCCAGCGCCGGGCCGATGAGGAAGGAGATCCCGAAGACCGCCCCGAAGAGCCCCTGGTACTTGCCGCGCTCGGCCGGGCTGAACAGGTCGCCGATCACGGCGAGGGCGATCGGGAACATCGCGCCGGCGCCGAGGCCCTGGATGCCGCGGAACAGGATGAGGTGCCACATCTCCTGGCTCAGGCCGGCAAGGGCCGAGCCGGCGAGGAACAGCGTGATGCCGATCATCAGCATCGGGCGGCGCCCATAGATGTCGGAAAGCTTGCCGTAGAACGGGACGGTGATCGTGCTCGTCAGCAGGTAGATCGTGACGACCCACGTGTAGAGGTCGTTGCCCTTGAGATCGGTGACGATCCGTGGGAGCGCGGTGCCGACGATCGTCTGGTCGAGCGCGACGAGGAACAGGCCGAGCATGACGGCGCCAAGAATCTCGACCTTCGTGCGGCGATCGAGTCCGAGCGCCGGATCGTCGGCGACTGTTGGCGCCGTGTCGGCGCCGATGGGCATGGATTCCAATTCCCCGTCCCTTCGGTGAGTCTCGATGGTTCGTTCGACTGATTGGTCAGCGACCGGCACGTTCGGCCGTGAAGTGCTGGTGATCGGCATCCGAACCGAGTTCGGTTGCGATCGCTTCGCGAAGATCCGAGAAGGCGCCGCGCACCCGCTCCTGGGCCGCTGCGTCGAGGTGCGTCAGCACGCTGCGCATCTGGCCTCGCCGGAGGCCTTCGACCTCCTCGAGCATCTGCCGTCCGCCGGAGGCCGGACGAACGAGGACGACGCGGCGATCGTCGGCGACGCGGACGCGCTCCACCAGGCCACGCTCCTCCATCCGGTCGATGAGACCGGTGGCATTGGAGACGGAGACGTCGAGGAGCTCGGCGAGGCGGCTCATCGGCAGCTCGCCGTGATGGCCCAGGAGCCACAGGATGTGGACCTGCGTCATGCTCACGCCCTGCTTCACCATCCGCTCCGTGGCCGCACAGCGGAGCTCACGGAAGGCGCCCTCCATCTCTGTCAGGATGGCGTCCACGGGCGAGGCGGGCGTCGCCGGATCGTCGATAGTTCGCATCAGATGAACTATCCTAGCGATCTGAATAGTCCTGTCAAGCCGGATGGTCGAGTCGGGACGGAGGAAGCCGGGAGGGATCGATGCGCTTCGCGATCATGATCGAGGCCCAGATGGGCCTGAGCTATCTCGACCAGCTCGCCGTCGCACGGCGCGCCGAAGCGGCCGGCTTCGAGGCGTTCTTCCGTTCCGACCACTACGCCAGCTTCCCCGGCGGTTCCGGGAAGCCCACGACCGACGCCTGGGGCGTTCTTGCCGGAATTGCCCGCGAAACGACGACGATCCGGCTCGGTGCGCTCGTGTCGCCGGTCACCTACCGTCACCCCGGTCAGCTGGTGAAGCTCATGACCACGGTCGATGAGATGAGCGGCGGGCGGCTGGAGGCGGGGTTCGGTGCCGGCTGGAACGAGGAGGAGCACCGCTCGAACGGACTGGCGTTCCCACCGATCGACGTCCGCGCCGCGATGCTCGAGGAGCAGCTGGCCGTTGCGCACGGCCTCTGGACGGAGCCGGACGGCTGGTCGTTCGACGGGCAGTACGTGACCATTGTCGGGGCGCAGTTCGATCCGAAGCCCGTCGATGTCGCGGGGCGACCGCGAACGGCGTCGGGTGCCGTTCGTCCCCGGATCATCGTGGGCGGCGAGGGCGCGCCGCGGTCGATGCGCATGGCCGTCCGGTGGGCCGACGAGTTCAACCTCAGCTCCACCGGGCCGGAACTCGCGATCGAGAAGCAGGCGAAGCTGACGGCCGCGTGCCTCGCGGCCGATCGGGATCCGGCGTCGCTGACCCGCTCGGCGATGATCGGGACGCTGATGGGCGCGGATCAGGCCCAGGTAGCGGATCGCGCGGCGAAGCTCCTGGGCGCTCTGGGGGTGACCGACGCGTCGTCGGACTGGCTGGAGGCGCGCCGCGCTCGCTGGATCATCGGGACACCGGACGAGGCGCGGGCGATGATCGGGCGCTTCGCCGCCGCCGGGATCGAACGGATCATGCTCCAGGACTTCCTGCCCTGGGACCTCGAGATGATCGACCTGCTGGGCGCGGAGCTGATCGGCCGCGTCTGACCCCAGGCATTCCGGCGTCGATCCCACGATCACCCTGGCCCCGCGCGCCCTCGCCCCGCGCGCCCTCGCCCCGCGCGCCCCAGCTCCGCCTCCGCGCGCGTACTCCCTCCGCCTCCGCGGGCGTACTCCCTCCGCCTCCGCGGGCGCCCCAGCTCCGCCTCCGCGGGCGTACTCGCTCCGCTGGTGTTATGACGAAGATCGCTCGACAGGGCGGGAGTTTGCTGCTGCGGTACCAGTCATGCTGGTGCCTCGACACGCATCGAGCCTGAAAGGTGCATTAGCACGCCGTGGCCTTGTACCGCGGGTACCCATGCCTTGCGTCAGGTCGGTCGTTGGCAGGCCGACCCACTTGACCAGAGCCGCAGTGCAGCTATGCTGTATTGCATGAAGACGCACTACGTCACGGTCCAGTCGCGTGGGACCGTGGCCCTGCCTGCCGAGCTTCGTCGGCGTCTCCACCTCGATGAACCGGGAGCGCAGATCCAGATCGTCGAGGGCGACGATGGCCGAGTCGAGCTTCGACCCGTCCTGCCCGTGCCGGCCGACCAGCGCTGGTTCTGGACGGAGCGATGGCAGGCGATGGAGCATGAGGTCGATGACCACGTCGCCGCTGGACGGGTGACCGTGGTCGATGGTCCGGACGCATTGTTCGATCACCTCGACGCGCACCTGAACGACTGAAGTGGTGTGAAGTTCGAGACCACCCCTGCCTTCGACGGCGACTGGGGTCGTCTCACGGAGGCAGAGCGGGCCCTGTTTCGGGCCGTCGTCCGCGGGGAATTCCATCCGGCATGCGAGCGACACCGGACCCAGCCCACGGCGCCGTGGCCGAAGAAGCTGCGAGTCAAGGATGTTGAGGGCGCTCGTGGGATCTGGGAAATGACCTGGAGTTTCTCGGGCCCGGACGGGCGCGCGACCTTCGAGTGGATCGTGATCGAGAATGAGCCCGCGATCCGATGGCGTCGTATCGGGGGTCACTCGATCTTCGGCGACCCGTAGTCGCTCACATCACCGCGCGACGCGGATGCCGAACGCGGCGGCCCGAGGCGCGCCGTAGCGCGCCGCCCAGAACGATCGATGGGACTGGGATACTCGCGACGCGGGCGGGCTACTCCGCGGCAGCGGCGGCGTCGCGGTAGCGCGGGTCGTCTCGACGGATCGGGTCGGGGTTGGTGCCGCGGGCGCGGGCGATCCGCTCGGTCAGGAGCTGGAGCGGCGTCGCACTGCCGAGAAGGGCCGCGACCGCGGCGGGCAGACCCGGCTCCTCGCCGACGACCAGCCGGCCCGCCGGCGTGAGCATCGGGTCCAGGTCGGCGGACGCACCTTCCGCGAGGATCGCTGCCGAACGGATCCCGATGATCCTGGCCGCGGCCAGGGCCTCGCGGGCGCGGGCGACGCGTTCGGGGCGGGCGCTGCGATCCGTGAGGATGAGCACGAGGCCGGTCGACGCGTCCGTCGAAGGCAGGTGCCCATGGAGGAACGTCTCCAGGTCGCGCATCGCGGACGGGAGCCACGACGCCTCTTCGACCTTGAGGACGAGCTCCCGCGCGGCCGGTCGGTCGGCGCCGGAGCCCACGACGAGCAGCGTTCGCGCATCGGCGAGATGAGCGGCAATCGCCTCGGCCCCGGCCTCGTCGGTCGTTCCGGCTGCGAGTAGCCGAGCGGCCGCAGCGGCATCCGGGGCGGCACCGCGGATGTGGCCCGCGACCGCCGTCGCGGCGAGCAGCGGCGAGAGGTAGCCGATCGTGTGGCACCACGAGTGGTCGAGCTCCTCGGTCGTCACGACGAGGCCCGCGTCTGCGATGGCCGCTCCCGGCGAGCGATCGGTGACCGTCAGGATGGCCACTCGCGCGCCGGCGGCGCGAGCGGTTTCGAGCGCCCGGTTCGTGGCGCCGGTGGATCCTTCGTGCGAGATCCCGATGACGAGTCCGCCCGGAGTCGGCTCGAGACTGGCCTCGAAGGCCTGGACGGCGATCGGTGCTCCACCCTGGCCGGGGCGATTTGGGAGGCCCAGCTCGGCCATCGACTCACGCAGGATCTCGGCCGCGCCCAGCGCTCCGTGCTCGCTCGTGCCGCAGCCCACGAGGACCACCGGCCGGCCGGCCGCCGCGGTCTCACGGATCGTGGCCGCCAGGCGCGCCGCAGGGCTCCCGGGATCCGCATGTCGCCCCAGGATTCGTCGCGCCAGCCGGGCTTCGGCCGCGATCATCTCGGTCATGTGATAGGGGGCGTCGTCGCGCGGCGAGGGCATCGAGGTCCAGGTCCAGGGATCGGGCGGGCCGGCGAGCGGCGCCTCGGGATCGAACGGCGGAGTGCTCATCGATCGGAGTCTAGAACGGACCGGAGGCGGACTCATCGACGGGCCCGCACGTCGGAACGGAGCGTGAGACGCCTGTCACTTGGCCCGAGGATCCGGAGGGCCTTCGCCCACGTTGGTATCGTTCCCATCGTCATCTGGCTCGATCAGGGCCGCCGATCCCGAACCCGAATGATTCGGAGGACGCCTCCGAACGCCCGATGTAGCCAGGCCTCCGTCGCCTTCGTCGTCCCAGAGCCGTTCCTCGAACGAGAAGGAAACGTTCGAGTCGTCGTCCCCAAGGAGCTGCTCCGGTGATCGGGACGGGATCGACCGACTCGATCGGAATCGTTCGACGGCGCCCGCGAATACCGCCACGATCGCTGCGAAGACGGAGTCGGGCTCGCGCCTGGGTTTGCTTCGGTACGTGCGGGGGCGTTTCGGACGCCTCGCCTGCTCACCTGCCACTTCGCGCTTGGCCCTCCCTCGTCGCGATAGAACCGTCCGCCAGTCGCGGCCGCCTGTCAAGCACCGGTTGAGCCGTCAGCCCCCGGTGGATCCGGAGCCGGCCCGAGCCGACCGATCGGTCGCCCGGGTGGCCCGTAGCGGAACCACGCGCGTCCGACGAGGCCCCCGATCGAGACCGGACCGTAGCGCCTTGAGTCGATCGGTGATCCGAACCCGGCAGCGGCCGCCAGCTCCTCGGTCGCGTCCGAGAGCAGCCACGCCTCATCGGCGGCGAGATGCAGGAAGCCCTCCGCGAAAGGCACGGTGTCCTCGGGTCCGCCGACCACCCGCTTGATCGCGAGGCCATCGCTCTCGGGCTCCCGAAAAAGGACGACCGCGCCGCGCCGCGGCCAGTGGCGAACCGTCGGGTCGACGAGCAGCCAGTCGCCGGGCGCGATCGTCGGCAGCATCGATGCCTCGTCGACGACGATCCGCCAGGGACCGCGAAGTCGGTCCCGAAGCGGTGTTGCGCGCGCGACCCCGCGCGGCACGCTGGCTATCGAGTGCCGGTGCGCGCGGCTTCGGCCGCTTCGGCTACTTCTTCGTCGCCCAGAACGCCTCGCCGAACGACTTGACCGCCTCCTCGAGCTGCGCGGCCGCCTCGGCATCCACCGATTGCTTGTTCTTGCCGGCGAGCTTGAGGATCTGCCAGACCGTCGTGTGCAGGTCGGGGAAGGCTTCGAGATGCTCGGGCTTGAAGTAGTCGGACCAGATGACCTGGACCTCACGCTTCACGAGCTCGGCGTGCTCCTCCTTGACTGCAACGTAGCGGACGAACTTGTTGCGATCGGCCAGGCTCGGCGCCGCGTCGTCGATCACCGGGAGCTGGCCGATGAGCTCCACCATGCGGGCAACGGTTCGGGCGGCGATCTCGGCACCGTGCGGATCGTAGATGCCGCACGGGATGTCGCAGTGGGCGCGGGCGACGGTCGTGGGCGCGAGCCAACGGGTCAGGGCGGACATGGGGCCTCCTCGGGGCATGGATCTGGGTCTCTCGAACGGGGACGTTCGGGCACCATGAGTGTCCGAGCCAGCGAAGAGGCTGTCAAACGGGTGGCGCCAGCCGATTACATCCCCATCGGGGTCATGAGCTGGAAGTAGTTGTCGTCGGGGTCGGCGAAGGTCGCGATCAATGCGTCGGGCCGGCCCTCGAAGCCATACGGCGCGGCGATGACGATCGCGCCGGCGGCCTTGAACCGCTCGAAGTCGGCCGCCACGTCGCCGCTCTCCATGTTCCAGATGATCCGACCCGGATGCGTGTTCTTGCCGGTGACCTCGGAATGCGGCCCCACGGTCACGTATGCCGAGCCGAGCTTCCAACCGGTGTAACCGCCGTCCGAGAAACCCGGCTCGCCGAGGACCCGTGCGTAGTACTCGACCAGACGCCCCGGGTCGTCCGACCCGATGAGGATGCCGTTGAAGTCCATCACGTCCTCCCTGTGCGGTATCGCAGATGCCGTATCGCCGGACGGAGCCGCGGTCAGAGTCGTCCTAGGAACCCACGGACGGCGCCGAGGACGGCGTCGCTGACCACCGCCGTGCCGCCCACGATCACGGCATGTCGCGGCAGGAGGTAGGTGAGCACCGACGCAGCCGGCGCCGGCAGTGTACCGCCGGCCGTCAGCACGATGGGCCCGCCGCGCGCTCCGGCGGCCGACGCCCCCGCGAGGGCATCCGGGAAGTTTGCCCCGGTCGCCACGTAGACGACCGGAACACCCGCCGCAAACGTCGCGGCGACCGCGGCCGACGTGGCGTAGCGATCGGCCCCGGCAAGGCGCTCGATCACCGCCGACGGCAGGATGGCGCTCACCTGGGCCGCGACGCCCGGTGACACCGCACCGTCCCCGCCGACGATGACGACGCGGGAGGGGGCGAGGCGCGAAAGCTCGGTTGCGGTGGCCGCCGACAGGGCCACTGGATCGGTCAGAAGGACCGGTCCGCCGTCACGGTCCGCGGCGGGCGCCGCGGACACGGCGTCGGGGAACGTTCGGCCGCTCACGAGGTAGGCGACGGGGGCCCCACTCGGATACGCAGCCTGCGACGCGGCGGCGGCCGTCTCGTAACGATTGGCACCGGCGATCCGGATGGCCCCTTCCGCAGCACTCGCACCGAGCACGCCGAACACGGCATCGGACACAACCGCGGCGCCGCCGAGGACGACGATCCGCCGCGGCTGCAGGCGAGCAAGCTCGGCGGCGGTCGCCGCAGGCACCACCAGCGGGTGCACCAGCAGGACCGGGGCGCCCACGCGTCCGGCGAGCGCGGCGGCGGCCAGCGCGTCCGGGTAGTTCAGCCCGGTCGCGACGTAGACCGTATCCACGCCCGGGGCCATCGCGTTGGCGCTGACGGCCGCAGCCGTCGCGAAGCGGTCGGCGCCGGCGACACGGATCGCGCCGAACGAGCCGGCGATTGCTTCCCAGTACCCGGGCTGTCCCCGGTCGTAGCCCAGGGCCCACAGCCCGACGCCGGCGAGGCCTCGTCCGGCCGCGAAGGCGTACTTGGCCCGCAGGCTCGTCGGATCGTCGTAATAGGTCTGGCTCCACGCCCCGGTCGCCGAATCCTGGAACGCGAACCAGGGGACCTGTTCGATCGTGTCGTAGCCCATGATCGCGCCGGCCGGGATGCTCGAGAGCCCCGTCTTGGGGAACCACGCCGGCCCTGGGCCGGTCGTCGCGGCATGGAGGTCACTCGAGACGGTCGGCCACGTGCGGCCGTAGAGGCCCAGGCCGAGCTGGATGCGATTCGCCGGCACGCCGTTCGCCGCATAGAGGTCGAGGGTCGTCGTCAGGCTTTTGCCGCCGTCGGTGCGGGCGAGCGGTGCGACGCCACCCGCAGGGTTGGTCCCGGCCGTTCGGTAGTTGTAGCCCATGATGAAGACCCGGTCGGCCCCGTTGGCGACGGCCACCGCCGCCATGCCCGCGCCCGACAGCGACCCGTTCGTGGCGACCGACACGCGAGCCGCCGGATTCGTGACCTGGAGCGCCGCGCGGAGCTGGCCGACGAACGCGCCGTACGCCGCGAAGTCCTCGTTGTTGAGGAGCTCGACATCGACGTTGATGCCGTCCAGGCCGCGGGCGGCGATCAAGTCGGCGAACTGGGCGATCGCCGTGGCCTGGGCGGCAGGGTCCTTGAAGAAGGCCGAGTTCTTGGCCAGACCGAACGAGGTGAAGGTCATGTCCACGCGGACACCCGCGGCGTGGGCGTTGTCGATGATCGTCGTCGCCGTGCTGCCGGTCACGGTCGGGTAGCCGGTCCCGCCGGGGTCGAGCGCGCCGCTGGACGTCACGCCGATCGAGAACAGGGCGATGTCCGTCAGCAGGTCGTAGCGCAGGTAGTCGTTGACGGTGCTGTTGAGTTCCCAGTACGGCAGGTAGCCGTACACCTCGTGCGACAGACGGGACGCCATCTGCCCTGGGGTGAGCGGCGCTGCGGGCGTCCCGGCGGGCTGGAATCCCCGGGTCGATTCGGCGGGGCCGACGACCGCAGCATCGGCGATCGGGCGTGCCCAGTCGGCAGCTGGAAGCCATCCGGCAACGGCCGCCAGGAGTCCGAGTGCGACGGCGACCATGGACGATCGCACGGGTCGGCGGGCGGGGGAGCGCATGAAGTCCTCCAGAGACGCGGACCTCATCATGCCACGACCGAACATCTCCGGAGTTCACCCGACAGTACCGAAGCACAGGGGCTCGATGGTCCGCGGGGGCTCGACGGACCGCCGGGACGCGTATGATCGGCCCGATGACCGACCGCGAGCTGCCCACCGTCGACGGCTCTCCGGCGTGCCCGTTCGTGGCGTTCGAGGACGACCGCGATGCCCGCTCGACCAGCCCTGATCATCGCCACCGCTGCTTCGCCGAAGTGCGCCCGGCAGAGCGGGCTTTCGCTCACCAGGAGGCGTACTGCCTCTCGGGCGCCTTCCCGGTCTGTCCGACATTCCAGGACTGGGCTCGCCGCGAGGCCGCGTCGGCCCGCCCGGCGCCGGCCCGTCCCGACTCCGGCAGCGCCGGCAACGTCGACTCCGCCGGCGCCGACAACGCGGACAACTCCGACCACTTCGGCAGCCCCGGGCGCTCTGAAGAGGACGCGTCGTCTGCCGGTCGCGAGCCTCGTCGCGGCTGGTCGGAGCCTCCGCCGTGGGCCACGCCTGCACCGCCTCCGGGGAGTCTGTGGGAGGAAGCGGACGACGATCGAGGCGAATCCGCCGATGCCGACTCGCTGGCCGACCTCCCGCGCCCGCGACGCGACGCCGCCCCGCCGGTTGTGCCGCCGCGCTGGAAACCCGACGCTCGACGATTCCAACCGGAACGAGATGATCAAGGCAGCTCGCTGAACGAAGCGTCCGATCCAGATCTGGCCGACGACCAGGATTCCGGGTACGAGGACGAGGACCCGATGGAACGCTCGGCGCGCCGTCGCGCCGAGCGGGAGGCGCGCCATCGAGCCGGGGTGGGCTCGAGCGGCGGTCGTCGGCCCGTCGTCGGTCAGTCGCGGCCGCGCCCGGCGCCGGACGAGCGCGGTCCCTCGTGGGAGCGGCCGCGGCGCTTCGAGGCGTACCCGACGATCAAGACGCGCATCGGCCTTCCGGCGATCCCGCGTCTGGCCGTCGTTGCCGCCGCCATTGTCCTGGCCGGCGTCGGCCTCTTCATCCTGCCGACACTGCTCGGTGTCGGTGGCCCCGACGGGGGCGCCACGCCGTCACCCACCTCCGCTGGGGCATCGTCGAGTCCCGGCGCCTCGGTCGAGCCGACGCCGATTCCTGAGCCGACGCCGATCGTCTACGAGGTCCAGCCGAACGACACGATGTCCAAGATCGCCAAGCGTTTCGGGGTGAGCCTGTCGGACCTGATCGCTGCCAACAAGGACACGATCCCCGACCCGAACAAGATCAAGATCGGCGACAAGGTGACCATTCCGGCTGCCGCACCGACTGAATTCGTGGATCCGGGTGCCAGCGGGTCGCTACCACCGCCGTAGGCCACGTCGCTACCGCCGCCGTAGGCCACGATGAGTCGCTTCGCCGGCCTGCCGAGGCGCTACCGGGGCCCTACCGGGGGGCGAAGTTGATCGAGGTGATCTTGCCCGCCTCGACCCGGAACGTGGCATCGAGGTGCTGGGTGGGCGCGCCGGGCCGCACGACGAGCAGGTCCGCCTCGTAGCTGTTGCCCATGTCGCGAACCCCGCCCGGGATCATGCGCAGACCGCGGTCGGAGCGCAGGAACCACCCGCCCACGCGTTCGATGCCGCGCAGCGTCTGGACGCTGTCGCCGACGTGAATTCGCATCTCGGTGGATTCGGCCATGAGCGCGACCGCGCCCTCACGATCACCCTCGTTGAGGCGTTCGAAGAAGACTTCCATCGTGTCGACGGCACCCATCGCGCGGAGTGTACCCGAGCGGGCTCAGAAGCCGCCGCCTGAGCCGCCCCCGCCACCGCCCCCGCCGCCGCTGAATCCACCACCACCCCCGCCGGACGACGACGGCGAGTTCCCGATGCTGCCGAGCGAGGCCATCATGCCACCGATGTTGGGCACGGCCGAACTCGAGAACAGTCCGCCCCCGCCGGACGCGCCCGCGCTCGACGAGAAGGGTTGGCCGTCCGACCCGTGATACCACGTCGGCAGGTAGGTGGAGGTGGCCGTCGCGACGCCGCGCTCCACATCCTCGAGGCTTCGTTTGAGGACCCGCTCGATCTCCTCGTGAAGTCCCAGGGCGGTGCCCCATACGACCGCTTGATCGGGCGTCTCGAGCCAGCTCAGTCCGGAACCGGCGACCACCTGGTCCATCGATCGGGACTGCTCCATCGTCCTGTGAAGGGTCCGCCGGAACGCGGCCAGCATGGCCCGGATCATCGCGCCGGGCATCGTGACCGCCGGCATCACGCGCGCGAATGCCAGCACGACGACCCCTCCGATCAACGCGGCGACGCCGACGAGCGCAACCCCCTGGCTCGGCAGATTTCCACCGATGACCAGGAGCGCGATCCCCACCCCGATCGCCAGGAAGCCGCGGAGCGCCCACTGCTGGGTCACTCTGGACGGCGCCGCCGCCAGCCAGCGTCGCTCGACGGTGTGGCGCTCGAGCTTCTTGTCGAAGTCCGCGACCTTGGCGCCGAATTCCAGGAGCTTCGCCGGATCGATGGTTCCCGACGGGTCCGCGATCCCGCGCAGGCTCTCCTCGGCGAAGACCTCGGCGGGGCTGAGCGGGCGACGGTTGTTGCGGGCACGCTGGGCACGCGTGACGTCGTCGAGCGCAACAGGGTCGATGTCGATCGCGACCTTGTCCGGAGCGAACGCCTCGTCCACCTTCCGAAATGCCAGGACGCCCCGGCTGGCGAGGTCGAGGAGCGCCGTGGTCAGAGCTCGGCGCGAAGGCCCGCCCTCGAGGATGAAGACAGCACTGGCCGCGGACAGCTCGGCCGGTGGCGCGGGCATGAGGATCGACGCGTCGTCGAGATAGACCGGGTCGCGACCGTACTTCCACCAGTTCAGCCACGCCCACCCGATGAGCAGGAAGAGCACGACGGGTGCCCCGATCAGACCCACGGCGGCGTCGATCTGGCGGGCGACCTGCAGGGTGGACGCATGCCCGGGCGTGGCGTTGGCGTCGATTCGTGCGAGCGCAACCAGGAGGGCTCCGTCGAGGTCCTCGTTAAGCAGGAGCGGCAGCATCTCGTCGTCGAACAGCGCCTGCCGTTCGGACCGGGACAGGAACGCGGCTTCGTAGCCGGCGCCGGCATAGAGCTGGACCTGGCCATGGACGAGGCTGTCGTCGAGGTCGAAGAAGATGACCAGGCCGTCGTCGAAGCCGCGCCGACCGACACCCCACTGGTCGATGAGCGCCCGTGCCCTGTCGTTGGTTTCTTCGGTGGATGGCTTCACGTGCACGTTCTGGGTGTACACGGCGATCTCGGCGCCGGTGCGGGCCTCGATCTCGTCGATGGTCGCCTCGGCCGTGGCGATCGTGGCCGGGCTGAAGACGCCGGCGAAGTCGTAGACGGCCTGGTCGGCAACAGGATCCGGAAACGGCGGGCCGGGCGGTGGGGGATCGGCGGCCAGGACGGCCAGCGGCAGGGCGAAGACGAGCAGCAGCGCCGATACCGCGGCGGCGATCCACGTCGATCGAGCGTCGCGGTCTCGGAGCCCTGACCTGGCGAGCTTCTCCATACCGATCAGCGTAGCCAGTCGGACGCCCGCTGTGTCAGGCGATCTGGCATCGGCACGGAGGCCGGCCCGCGGATCTGCCAGGCTCAGCGGCGGGGGCGGAGCCTCCGGGGCGCGCAGGAGTCCTGCCGGACCGCGCGGTGTCCTGCCGGGGTGCGCGGTGTCCTGCCGGACCGCGCAGGAGTCGTGCCGGACCGCGCGGTGTCTGGCAGTCAACAACGAGCACTCGAAGGTGGCGCGGTGACGGGTTCGCCATGTTTCCCGTGACTCCCGGTCAACACGGGGCGCCGAACCATCCCCCGCTCGGCTCTTCCCGCCCTCCCGACCACGCGAGCGCAGCGGTGGGCCGGTCGGTGTTGACTGGCAGTCACCTCCGAGGGAGCGCCAGAGGACTCCGGCATGGCCCCCCCGCGCACCGTGCGCATCAGCCGAGTACGGCCAACGACCCGCGCCGACGGGCGAGCGTCAGCGTGCCGTCGCGCTCGACGATGACCTGCGGTGGGCGCGGGCGGCCGTTGTACGTGGAGGCCAGCGAGGCAGCGTAGGCACCGGCGTCGCGGATGGCGACCAGGTCGCCGCGGCGAAGCGGGGGCAGGCTGTGGACGCCGAGATGGTCCGTGGACTCGCAGATGGGGCCCTCGACGACTGCCCGCGTGACATCTGCGCGCGCCGCGCCGCTCGCGAACGCATCGGTCGCGATGGGCCTGCCGAGACTCGTGAGCGCCACGACCTGGTGGAACGCGCCGTACAGCGCGGGCCGGATGAGCTCGGTCATGCCCGCGTCGAGGACGACCTGGCGCCCGCCGCGCTCCCGCACGTGGAGGACGCGCGCCACGAGGTAGCCCGCGCGGGCAACCAGCGCGCGACCCGGCTCGATCGCCAGGCGCGCGGGCCGCCGATCTTCGGGGATTGCCTCGAGGAGTGCGGGCAACTCGCGGGCGAATCGCTCGGGATCGGGTGACGGCTGGCCGATCGGAGCGACCGGAAAGCCACCGCCGACGTCGAGCGTGTCAAAGCTTGTGTACGTGCCCCGGAGGAGCGCGAGCAGGGCGAGGCCCCGCCGCACGGCGTCGCGCCACGCGTCGATGGCGCCCAGCTGCGATCCGACGTGGAGGTGGATCCCGCGGGCAACGAGACGCCCAGCGGGGACGGCCACGATGATCTCGATCGCGGCACCCAGCTCCGCCTCGGTCATCCCGAACTTGGAGCCGCCGGCGCCCACCGCGAGCGATTCGTGTGTCTCCGGGGCAACGTCGGGGTTGAGCCGAAACAGGACGTCAAGGGGTCGGGCCGGCGCCGCCACGGCACGGTCGGCGCGGGCACGTCCGGCGCCGGCACGTCCGCGGGCACGTCCGGCGCGGGCGATCGCCGCGAGGGCGACCGCCTCATCGACCGATTCGATCGCGATCCAGCGCAGGGGAGCCCCCTCGCGCGCCGCGCGGACGGCAGCCCGCAGGTCCGCATCGGTCTTGCCCACGCCTTCAAGGGCGATCCGCTCATTGGCCAGCCCGGCCTTTCGCGCGACCGCCCACTCGCCGCGGGAGACGACGCTCGCGCCGAATCCGTGCGTGGTCACGCGGGCGACGATCGGCGCGACATCGTTCGCCTTCACCGAGAACATCCGGATCCACGGATCCGGAAACGCCGAGCGGACCGCGGCCGCAGCGCTTGCCAGCCCGGTCACATCGGTCGCGTACAGCGGGGTCCCGAATCGTCGCGCGGCGCGCCGCAGCGCGTCGGCGATCGGCGCCAGCCGGTCGGCCGCATCCGCGACCGCTGTCACGCGCGCGACGAGTTCGGAGGTCGAGCGATCGTGTGCAGCGACCCTACATCACGATCTTTCGGCCCATGTTGACCATCGACAGTCCGGTCGACACGAGGCTGATGACCACCGAGCCGAGCAGCGCACCGATGACCACGTCGGCCGTGATGTCCGGTGGGAACGTGGCGACTCGGAATCCGAGCGCGAACTGGTCCGACACGAGCGCGACGAGGAGCAGCATGGCCGCGTTGATCACGAACGCCACGAGTCCCAGGGTCATGAGCGTGATCGGGAACGCGAGGAGCTTGACGATCGGCTTGAGGTAGCTGTTCACGAGCGCGAGGATCAGCGCCACGGCGCCCAGCTTCCACCAGTCTTCGCCGAAGTCGAACGAGAGCTGGGGCACGATCTGGATCGCGATGTAGACGCCCACGGCGTTGATCGCCACCTTGACGACGAGGTCGGTCATCGACACGTCTCCTAGCAAATTCCTGCCCGCCCGGATCGGCAAGCCGATGAGGCGTTGGCCCCGATCATGGCAGATGCGTCCAGTCCCGCGGGCCGCGAACCTGTTTCAGCGCAGCAGGAAGCCGGTCCCGAGCGGGTCGCGCGGATCGAGGACGAACTCGTGGCTACCGGTGCGATAGGCCGACCCTTCGACCTCGGTCACCAGGGTCGCCCTGCCACCGATGCGTGCTCCATCGGCCACGGCCCAGCCGTGGAACACGGAGTCCACGATCGAACGATGGCGAAGCGTGGCGCCCCGACGGAGTTCACCGGCCGCGTCCAGCAGGGCGAGGCGTGCGGAGGTCCCGCTGCCGCACGGGGACCGGTCGACTTCGCCGTCGGCGAACACGGTGACGTTGCGCTGGACGAGGTCCGCGCCGTCCTCGTCGGGTTCGGATTGCCAGAAGATCACGCCGTAGATGCCGCGCAGCTCAGGTTCGTCGGGGTGGACCACGTCCAGCACGGTTTCAAGGGCCGGACGCAGTTCACGCTGGAGGGCGATGAGCGCGGGGAGGCTCGCCCGCGACACGTCCAGGCCGATGGCGCGAGCATTCACCGATCCGTAGAACGCGCCGCCGAACGCGACGTCGACGGTCACCTCGCCGCGGCTCGTGGGGACGGTGACGTCGGTGGCCAGCACGAACGACGGCACGTTGCGGAAACGGACGGTGTCGATGCGGGGCGGGGAGCCCGGCTCCGCGTCATCGGGCTCGCGGCGGGCGACGCAGAGCAGCCTTCCCGACGGCACGTCCACCGTGACGTGCGTTTCGGTCCGGTCGATTGTCGTCGGGAGCAGTCCCGTTTCCAGCGCCCACGTCACGAGCGCGATCGTGCCGTGCCCGCAGGCGGTGGAGTAGCCCTCGTTGTGGAAGAAGATCACGCCCAGATCGGCGCCGTCGTCGTTCGCTGGGACGACGTAGGCGCCGTACATGTCGGCGTGGCCGCGCGGTTCGTCGATGAGCAGGTGACGGACATCGTCGAGGTTGTCCCGAACCCAGCGACGGCGCTCCAGGACGGTTCGACCGGGGATCTCGGGAAGGCCGTCGACGACGATCCGAAATGGTTCGCCGCCCGTGTGGTAGTCGGCCGTACGAATGGTCTTCACCCGCTCTCCGCCGCCACCGCCGCCGAGCCACCCGCCCGGAGCAACCCCTCGAGCCGCGCCTTCACGCCGGGCCAGTCTTCCACCGTGACGCTGTACCAGGCGGAGTGGCGGAGTGGCCCGTCCGGCATGATCACGTGGTTCCGGAAGATCCCCTCGAACACCGCGCCGATGCCGAGGAGGGCGGCGCGCGAGCGGTCGTTGCGCGAGTCGGTCTTGAACTCGACCCGGTTCGCGCCGAGCGTTTCGAAGGCGTGCGTCAGCTGCAGGAGCTTGACCTCCCGGTTGACGCCCGTCCGCTGCGCAGCCGTCGCCAGCCACGTCCAGCCGATCTCGAGGCGCCGGTTCTCCGGCGAGATGTTCAGAAAGCGGGTGCTCCCGATCGGGCGGCCGGATTGCGCGTCGACCGTGGCGAACGGCATCTCGGTCCCGGCGGCCAGGTTCGTGAGTGCCGTATCCAGCCAGGCCGTGAGTCCTGCCAGGTCTGTCGGGCGGGCGATCGTCAGGCTCCAGATCGAGGGATCGAACGCGACCTCAGCGAGGCCTTCGAGGTGATCCAGTGACAGCGGTTCGAGACGAACGCGATCACCCGGGAGGGTGACCGGGCTGACCCAGGGCGGCTCGGCGGGATCGAGGCGAGGCTGCACGACCGCGATGGTAGCGGCCCGCTAGACTCCGGGAGTCTCCAACATCGTCCAGGGAGTCCCATGGGCCAGGCTGCCGCCGCCGTCGACGCGTTCTTCCGCGAGTATTTCGCCCTCGATCCGGTCCACGCGACGGACGTCGGCGAGCACTCGCACGACGATCGGTGGCCGGCGCTCGGAGAGCCCGGACGACTCGCCCGAGTCGCGTTTGCCGATCGATGGACGCGGGAGCTGGACGGGCTGTCCGGTGAGACGCTGACGGTGGGCGACCGCGTGGATCGAGACGTGCTCCTCGGTCAGGTCGCGGCGATGCGCTTCGGCGACAGCGAGCTTCGCGAGGAGGCCTGGAGCCCGCTCAGCTGGATCGAGTTCATCGGGAGCGGCCTGTTCCTGCTGCTCGCGCGCGAGTTCGCGCCGCTCGACGCGCGCCTGACGTCGGTCGCGGCACGCCTCGAGGGATTGCCGGCGGTCTTCGACGCGGCACGCGAAACGCTGGGCGGTGTTCCCGGGCGACCCGTCTCCCGCCTTCACACCGAGGCGGCCATCGAACAGCTGCCGGGCGTGACCTCGCTCATCGACGACGCGCTCGCCCAGGGCGCGGCGGACGCAGGGTCCGGCGGCGCGTCCGCGTCGGTCATGCCCCGCCTTCGCGCCGCCGCGTCCCTGGCGCGCGAGGCGGTCGAGGCCTTCGAAGCGCACCTGCGCGATGTCGTCCTTCCGGCCAGTGAGGGCGACGGTCGACTCGGCGCCGACCTGTACGGCGCCAAGCTCGCCCACAATCTCAGGGACCCAGCGATGACCCCCGCGGCGGTTCTGGCTCGTGCCGAGCGCGAGTACTCGGCCGTTCGCGCCGAGATGGTGCGCCTTGCCCGCGACCTGTGGCCGTCGTGGCGTCCGTCGGAGCCGATGCCCGACGACGATCAGGCCATCGTTCGCGGCGTCCTCGATGCCGTCGTGGCCGAACACCCGACAGGGGATGGGCTCGTCGATGCCTGCCGCGAGGAACTGGCCCGGATCAATGCGTTTTGCGCGTCGACCGGCCTCATCGGCGTTCCCGACGAGCCGCTGCGAATCTCCTGGACGCCCGAGTTCCTGCGGGCGTTCGGTGGCGCGTCGCTGTGGACGCCCGGGCCGCTCGATCGGCATCTCGCCGCGGATTTCTTCATCACGCCCGTCCCCGACGACTGGACCGCGGAGCAGGGCGAGTCGTGGCTGCGCGAGATGAACGATCGCCAGATCCGGGTCCTGACGATCCACGAGGCGGTCCCCGGGCACTACCTCCAGGGCGTCCACGGCAACCGCTGCCCGTCGCTGGCCCGCGGCGTGTTCTGGAGCGGCGTCTTCGCCGAGGGCTGGGCGTGCTACGTGACCCAGGTGATGATCGACGCCGGCTATGGCGCCGACGACCCGGCGCTCGCCCTCGTCCACTGGAAGTTCTACCTGCGGGCGGCAATCAACGCGATCCTCGACGTCCGCGTCCATGTCGACGGGATCGGCGAGGATGAGGCGGTCGAGCTCATGGTCGAGGGCGGCTTCCAGGAGGACGCCGAGGCCCGCAACAAGTACCGCCGCGCCCGCCTGACGTCGACCCAGCTGTCGACCTACTTCGTGGGCTCGATCGGGTTCTGGGACCTCGAGCTGACCGCCCGAAGGCGTGCCGCCGCCACGGCCGGCGACCCGGACGGCTCAGCGGCCGTGCCCGATCCACCGCTCGTCGGCGGCTTCGGCTCAACGCCGGGCTTCACCTACCGCGACCACCTCGAGGCGTGCATCGCCCACGGCGCGCCGCCGCTGCCGCTGTTGCGGGAGCTGGTCCTCGAGCGGGGAACCTAGCGGCGCTGCGATGAGCTACGACATCCAGCTCGCGACGGCTCGCAAGCCGGCCCCGGAGCACGTCGAGGACTGGATCCGAACGCGCTCGGATATCCGCGTGAGCGATGCTACGGGTCCAAACGGCATGGGACTCGTGATCCACCGTCGCGGGCTCTTCCGGCGCGGGGCGATCGCCACCGCTGATGGCCCCATCCATGCCGAGGCGGGGGACCTGTCGGACACCCTCCTCTCCGGCCTGCTCAGCCCCAGATGGCTCATGGAGTTCCAACTCCACGGATCAAGCGTCCAGAGCGACCTGCCCGTCATCGAGGCCCTGGCGATCCACCTCGCGCGCGCGTGCGACGGCGCCGTGTTCGACCCGCAACGTGAGTTGCTTCTCTGGCCAGTTACGCCGGTGCGCGAGGCTGTCCGACGCTCGGACCGGCGCATTCCGCTCATCACGCTCAAGTGGTTCCTGCCCACGTCCCGCCTCGTGTCGCCGCTTCCGTCGGAGCTTCTAGAAGTCCTGCGGGACGTGTGTCCGAAGGCGCTCCCGCGACGCTATGGGACGTACGAGCCGCTGCAGCATCGCTTCGAGGGCGATGGCGCCGACGCGGCGTTCGCCGCGTTCTGGGACGAGGAGGCTACCGTCGTGCACGGCAGCACGTTCTTCTGGACGACGACGCGGCCCGTGCTCGGTGGCTCCGCGACGTTGCCCGACCAGCGGGATATCTACCGCCCGCCTGGTGTCCGACGCGTGGCGAGCCTGGACCTCGACATCGATGGCTCGACGGTCGGCAGCCAACCCGCGTGGCTGGAGCGGACCGTGGAGGTCTTCCGAGCGGTGGCCGAGCGGTTCGACGCCGTGTTCGCACATGCCTACGTTCGACGCAACGTCTTGCTCAAGAGACAGATCTGGTTCACGCCCGACAGCGAGCAGTACCCCCTGCCGAAGGGGGGCTGGTTCCGTGGGCTGCCGGCCGTCCCCACCTGGCTAGCCTGGTACGGTCCGGCCTACCGAACGGAGATCGAGGCGTCGCTGCCCGAGGCGGTAACGACGCGGGTTGGCCCGGCTCTGCTCGTGCGCTGGGGCAACGAGCCGATGAATCTCGATGCGCTTCGGTCAGTCCCGCAGCTTGACCCGCGACTCGTGGTACCGGATCCCGAGGCTGATGGGAGACCAGCTGAGTTCGTGCCGCAGCTGGAATAGCCTGACCCTTACGCTGGCGCAAAGGTTCGTAGCCCCGCCAGTCGCGCCGCCGCAGCCTGCCGCTCGTCGTAGGTCACGAACCCGTCAAGGAGTGAGATACCGATCGCCGACGCGACGTGGATGGCGTCGAGGGCCCGGAGTGACGGCTCATCGAAGGCACCAGCTGCCAGGAGCAGGGGGCGATCGACGGGCAGCAGCGCGATCGCGTCCATCAGCTCGGAAGTGCGCCTCATGAGCACGTCCAATGCCAGTCGCGGATCGAGAGCGGCGGCTCGACGGATCGCGCGCGGCACCTCGGCGAGGGCGAGCTCGCTCGAGACCAGATCCGCGTCGTCAAGGAACCCTCGGAGCGCCCGGCTCTCCGGCTCGTCGCGGACCAGCTTGACCAGCCCGGATGAATCCGCGTAGAAGAGGGCCACCGACTAGCGCTCTCCGCGGATCTCGTCGAGGGCCCGACTCAGCGCATGCGGGTCGCCATCCATCTGCAACGGACCCGGAAGACCGCGCCGGACCGGCCTCGTGACCCGCCCGGCCGCGATAAGACGGTCGAGGGCCTCACCCGTACTGGGGGGAGGGCCGAGCTCGGCCACCGGTTGGTTGCGGTCGGTGACGAGCAGCCGTTCGCCCTCGGCCACCCGCTGGAGGTAGCGGCTCAGGTTCTGGCGTAGTTCTGCGATCCCAACGGTTCTGCTCATGTACATGAATGTAGCACATCGAATCCCAAGTGGACGCAACCCAACCGATCCGCCTCCGACGGGCGTAGATAGAGTGTGCTGACGATGACCAGGGCGCGACTGGATCGGTCGCTTGCCGCGACGCGTTAGACGATGATCGTCTTCCATTGGTCCCCGGGGCCCCAAGGAGGACCGCTCCGGCGTCTAGCGCTTCGGCGACGCTCTTCGAGGAGTCTTCCGACGCGGTGATTCGGGCGGAACTGCGAGCGTGGCGACGCGATAGGCGGCAGCAGTCGCGGAGCTGCGCAACCGCGTGGCCCGCGTGCGAGCAGCTTTGGGGGTTGCGCCGTCGACGATCTCGGCGAGAGCCACCCGATCGGTGACTGCGGCGAAGGCGTCGCCGTCGAGGTACTCGACGCCCTCCCACTCGTGGACCTTGAGGCCGGCACGGACGGTCGGGTCGGCGGCCCAGGCGGCGAGGCGGGCACGGTCCGGCGAGGCGGGCGCAGCCATCGCGGCCGCGAGAACAACGCCGTCCCAGCCGAGGTCGTGGGCCGACCCCGCGTCGAGCCCGTGACGCTCGGCGAGGGCGCGGTCGAGCGGTCCGCCGAGATGAAGATCGGCGAAGACCGACGAACCGAAGGTTACGATCACGGGTTCGAGGACTGACCAGGCGTCAAGGACGGCGGCGGTTCGCGGGTGAGGCGCCAGCGAGGCGATGGCGGCACGGCGGTCGATCGTCGGGTCTGCAACGAGGCGACGACGGGAGGCGGCCTTCGAAGGTCGATCAGACTTCGCCGGCCGCGCGGTCGCAGCGGGTGCCACGGCCTCGATCGCATGGAGGAGCTCCGGCAGCCGACCCGGGTCCGCGACCGCGGCGCGGAGCGCGTCGTGAACCGGTGCCAGCTCGACGTCTCGCAACGCGTCGTCGAGGCTCGGTACGCCCCGATCGCCGATCTCCGCGGCCACTCGGCTCCACGACCGCTCCGCGGAGTCGCGCAGCTCGCGGAAGCCGGTGAGCACGTGGCAGCGATAGGCGTCGAGTGTCAGCCGCAGCCCGTCGCTGCGAAGGCGAGTCGCCGGCAGCAGGTACTCGAGGCCATGCCGTTCGTCGCGGAAGCCGATCAGGACGTCCGGATCCGCTGAGATCCCCAGGCCATCGGCCAGGGATCTGCGGGCCTGGGTCTTCGACCCGTCCGGCTGCTTGACGGCGAACGCCACGGACTCGCGGATCGTCCCCGCCGTGTCGCCGAAGCGGTTGTGGAAGACGACCAGCGACCGCCCTTCGCCCGTCCCGTTCGAGTAGGCGTAGACGTTCTCGTCGACCGACCCGTCGTCGCGGACCAGGTCGTAGAGCAGGAAGTCGTGCGCCTCCGCGAACATCGCGCGGCGATGGACCAGCGGAAAGAGGAGCTGCTCGTGGCGCGCGACCAGGCCCTCGTCCGGGCGTTCGTCGAGTCGGGCGCGGCGGAACTCCATCCCGTACTTCTCGGTGAAGCCCTCCACCTGGCCGTGGCCGAACATCGGCAGGCCGGGCAGGGTCATCAGCAACGTGGCCACGCCCAGGTACTTGTCGCCGGAGCCGAACTGCTCGAGCGCGGACTCCTCGTCCGGGTTGCTCATGAAGTTCACGTAGCGCTTGAGGATGTCCGGGTCGAACTCGAGCGTCTCGCGAATGACCCTGCGATACCCCGCGTTGTCCTCGTCGCGGAGCATGTGCATGAACGCGCTGTTGTAGACGCGATGCATCCCGAGCGTTCGCACGAAGTAGCCCTCGAGGAGCCAGAACGCCTCGGCGAGCAGGAGCGTGTCGGGGACCTCGGCGGCAACTCGATCGACGACCTCGCGCCAGAACTCGGTCGGCATGAGCTTGTCGAACGCGGCTTTGCGCATCGCATGTTCGGCGCGCGACGGGATGCCGTCGCCGGCGCCCGGCAGCGGCCACCACAGGCGCTCGATGTGCTTGCGGGCGAGCACCATCGCGGCATCGAACCGGACGACCGGGAACCGACGGGCGACGTCGAGGATCGTCCGGATGACCTGCTCGCGGACCTCGGCCTTGCTGAAGTCGAGCTGCGCGGTGTCGTTCCAGGGGAAGCTGGTCCCGTCGTTGCCGTGATAGACGTAGCGGCTCACGCCCGACGCGTGGTCGTGGTGCTTGAACACGACCGCCGCGTCGCTGTTGTCCCAGTAGTGGTCCTCGAGGACGATCGAGACGCGCCCGTCGGTTGACAGATCCGGTCCAGTGAACGTGTACGCGGGATACGGCGGCTCCGGCACCGACAGGAACCAATCGGGGTGTTCGACCACCCAGCGCGAGTCGATGCCCATGTGGTTGGGGACCATGTCGCTGGCGAGGCGGATCCCGCGCGCCCACGCGCGATCGCGCAGGTTCGCGTACGCCGCCTCGCCGCCGATGTCGTCGGCGATCCGGTAGTCATCGAGCGAATAGGCCGATGCGACGGCGTCGGGGTTGCCACGACGGCGCTTGATCGACTCCGATGCCTGCGAGCGCTGCCACAGGCCGATCAGCCAGAGGCCGGTGACGCCCCATGCGCGCAACCGGTCCAGCTCCTCGTCGGGGATGGCGTCCAGGGTGCGGATGTCGCGTTCGTAGTGTTTCGAGAGCTGGTCCAGCCAGACGTATGTCGCCTTCGCCATGAGGACGAGCCGCGGCATCCAGTCCGAATCGCTGCTGAATCGCTCCACCTCCGTGTCAAGCCCGACGAACTCGGGCCCAGCGCGGAGCTTGCCCGGCCCACCGCCGCCACCGCCGAAGCGCTGGTGAAGTCCACGCTCCTCCTCGGCTAGGACGCCGAGCGCGATATCGAGTCGGTCGAGCAACCCGCCGAGGTCGTCGCCGAGGAGGGCGGGCCAGTTCTCCCGGATGTAGCGCAGCTGGCCGGCGAGCGAGGTCGGCGCGTGGCGGGTCGGCGCTCGCAGCAGGTCCAGGAGGTTCTCGGCCGCCCGCCCGCCGTCGCCGGCACCGGGGACCGGCCCGGCCGCCACGAGCAGCGCCTCCAGCTCTCCGACCGCGCGGTTGTACCTGGCAGACCGGGCGAGCGGGGCGTCATCGACGAGTTCGCGCAGCGGCCCCAGGGCCGGGTTCTCGTTGGCGAGGCGGGTCAGGATCAACTCTCCGACGATGCTGGCGGCGTCCTCCGGCTCGGCAAGCCGGGTCGGGAACGTCTTCGCGAACTGATCGAGAACGCGGTCGCCGTCGCGGCCGAGACGGGCGCGGAGGCCCTCGACCGCTCGTTCGCGCGCCTTTGGCACGGCGGTTGCCTCAAAGCGCTCGACCAGCAGGTGTGCGATCTCGTGCAGGAGGCTCAGCGCGGCCACGTCCCCCGCCTGCACGGACGCCGTGCCGGGGGCGCGGGCCGCGTTCATCTGGGCGGCGACGGCTCGCGCGGCTGTGCCTCCGGCCAGCTCGACGTCGCCCCGACGGCCGGTGGGCGCGGCGTCGATCCCATAGCGGGTCTGGGCCGGACGGGAGACGCGGAGCCCCGCCGCGCCAGTGCGCTCGTTCACCCGCCGAGCAGTTGGAGGATGCCGCGGATCGGGATGGCCACCCAGCCCGGTCGGTTGTTCAGTTCGTAGGTCAGTTCGTAGCAGGCCTTCTCGAGCAGGAACGCGTCGAGGAGGGCCGCCCAGTCGCCGTCGTCCGCGGGCAGGAACGACGCTCCAGCCGTGGCCTCGCGGTAGCCGGTCAGGAACGTCGCGCCGACCCAGCGATTCCAGGCCCGAACCCAGCCGTCGAGCGCGCCGACGTCCTCGGGCCGGATCTCGGCGCCCAGCTCCTGCCGGAGCAGCGAGCCGTAGCTCGCGTAGTGGAACGAGCGCAGCATCCCGGCCACATCGCGTAACGCGGAGCGCTTGAGCCGGCGCTCGCTCAGCGGCTTGGTCGGCTCACCCTCGAAGTCGATGATGATGAGGTCGCGACCGGTATTGAGGATCTGTTCGGCGTGCAGGTCGCCGTGGGTCCGGATGCGCATTCCGCCGAATTTGTGGCTGAGCAGGACGCGCAGGCGCGCGTCGATGGCATCACGTCGTTCGAGGACGTTCGCGGCGTCCGCTGCGGCTTCCTCCGGCAGGGTGTCCAGTCGACGCTTGAGGAGGTCCAGGCTGCGCCGTGTCGAACCACCGATGGACTGGAACAGGGACCGCTGGTACAGCTCGCTGAACGGTTCCGGCTTGAAGGAGGGATCGTCGCCGGACCGGGCGAGCGTCGCGTGCAGCTCGCCGGTTCGAATCCCGGCCAGCCGCGCCGTCTCGAGATACGCGTCGATTGCCCCGTGGACATCCGGCGGTGACGTCTCGCCCGATGCCCGGATCAGGCTGGCCGGATCAAGGCCCTCGCCGTCCGCCCGTCGGGGCTCGGCGGCCGCGCGCTCGAAGAAACCGCGCAGCTCGTCGAGTGTGTGCATGAACAGGTTGCCCTGGTTGGGCACGAAGGCGTTGACGAGGACGGCCGTCATGGCCGGTCCACGATCGGGCCGGTAGTCCATCGATCCCGCGATGGCCGGCGTGTGCTCGAAGCCGCGCTCGGTCAGGGCGCGGCCAATTTCGAGGTCGGGGTTGATGCCCGGCTGGGTGACCCGGTACAGCTTGAGGATCGCCCGATCTCCGAAGACGATCGAACTGTTGCTCTGCTCGCCGCGGATCGGTGTCGGGGCCAGCGCCTTGCGATCCCCACCGACGACAGAGCGGAATGCTCTCTCGGGCTTGCCGGCCAGCTCGCCCACGCGTCCGCGGAGGCGTTTCCTTCCGCCGATCGCGTCGAGCAGCGCCGTCATGAACGCCGGGTCCAGGGTGGCGTCGACCAGCAGGCTCTCCGTCCGCCTGCCGTTCGATGGCGAAATGCGGGCGAGCGCCGCATGCGGGCTCGCATCGAGGATGGTGGAAGCCTCCCGCGCGGACATCGTCGTGAGCGGGATCAGGTAGAGCTCGGGATCGCCATCGGTGTAGACAACCTCCGCGAGGACCACCGCCGCCGTCCGATCCCCGAGCGGGACCGGCACGACGTCGCGAATCGCCACGTTCTTGATGCGGCGTGTCCGGCTGCGGAACCAGCGTCGATCGCGGATCCAGCGGGTCAGGACGGAGACCACGGCCGCCGATCGGGCACCATCGAACAGCTCGACGACGGAACCGGCGGCCGGGAGGATGGAAAGCTCCTGGGCCCCAGTGCTGCCAATCTCGCCAACGTCGGTCGCCGGCGCCTCGATCGTGAACCACATGAAGGCGTGCGGGCCGAGAGCCAGCACGTACGGGTCCGCGCCGACGACGGGGAAGTCGACGCGGCCCATGAGTTCGATGGGCGTATGGCCCGCGAACTCCGACAGGTCCAGCTGGACGGGTTGGACGAAGCGCGACAGGTTCGCGACCACCAGGATGACCTGGCCCTCGAAGCGGCGGACGAAGGCGAGGATCCGGTGATTCTCGGGATGAAGAAATTCGAGCGTCCCGCGGCTGAACGCCGGGTGCCGCTTGCGCAGGTCGATCAGGCGCTTCGTCCACCACAGCAGGGACTGCGGATTGGCCTGCTGGACCTCGACGTTGACCGCCTCGTAGTGGTACTCGGGATCGACGATCACGGGCAGGTACAGCTGCTGGCGGTTCGCGCTCGAAAACCCGGCGTTGCGGTCGCCGTTCCACTGCATCGGGGTGCGCACGCCGTTGCGATCGCCGACGAAGACGTTGTCGCCCATCCCGATCTCGTCGCCGTAGTAGAGAACCGGCGTCCCGGGGAGGGAGAACAGGAGCCCGTTCATCAACTCGATCCGGCGGCGGTTGTTGCCGAGGAGCGGGCTGAGGCGGCGGCGGATCCCGACGTTGATCCGCATCTGCGGGTCGTGCGCGTAGGCGCGGTACATGTAATCCCGCTCTTCGTCCGTGACCATCTCGAGGGTCAGTTCGTCGTGGTTGCGCAGGAACATCGCCCACTGGGCATTCGCGGGGATCGCCGGGGTCTGCTCCATGATGTCGACGATCGGCAGGCGATCCTCGGACCGGACGGCCATGAACATGCGCGGCATCACCGGGAAGTGGAACGCCATGTTGCATTCATCGCCGTTTCCGAAGTACTCGACCGAATCCTCGGGCCACTGGTTCGCCTCGGCCAGGAGCATCCGACCGGGGAAGCTTCGGTCCACGTGCTTGCGCAGCTTCTTCAGGAATGCGTGCGTCTCGGGCAGGTTCTCGCAGTTCGTGCCCTCACGCTCGTAGAGATAGGGGATGGCGTCGAGGCGCAGGCCGTCGACGCCCATCGCGAGCCAGAAATCCATCGCCTTGATGACCGCGTCGTGGACCGCCGGATTGTCGAAGTTGAGATCCGGCTGATGGGAGAAGAATCGGTGCCAGTAGTAGGCACCGGCCACGGCGTCCCAGGTCCAGTTGGATGTCTCCGTGTCGGTGAAGATGATCCGTGCGTCCGCGTAGCGATCGGGGTTGTTGCTCCAGACGTAGAAGTCGCGGGCGGTGCTGCCGGGCTTCGCCCGACGAGCCTTCTGGAACCAGGCGTTCTGGTCCGAGGTGTGGTTGCACACGAGCTCGGTGATGACGCGCAGGCCGCGGGCGTGGGCGGCGCGGATGAACGCCTTGACGTCGCGCAGGTTGCCGTAGCTGGGATGAACGCCGGTGAAGTCGGCGATGTCGTAACCATCATCACGGAGGGGAGACGGGTAGAACGGCAGGATCCAGATCGCGGTGACACCCAGATCGCGAATGTAGTCGAGCTTCTCCGTGAGGCCGCGGAAGTCACCGATCCCGTCGCCGTTGCTGTCGCGGTAGGCGCGGACGGGGACCTCGTAGATGATCGCGTCCTTGTACCAGAGCGCCTCGGCACCGAGGGCCTTGCTTCGCGCGGCGCGGCCGGTTCGGGTGACCCGAGGCTCCTGTGGAGCGGCACTCGTCATCAGGTCCGGCCCCGGATGCAGAGCACGCGGGCGGGAAGCCTCTCCGGGTCGATCTCGATCGTGATCCGGTCGCCTTCCCAGTGCTCGATCCCGCCATCGATGAGGTCCTCGACCTCATAGGAGCGCTGTGCGTCCAGCCACAGGTCGGCGAGGTCCAGGTGGAGTGTCCCGCTTCGCACCCGGCTCGGGTCCAGGCTGACGATCGTCAGGATCCGGTCCGAGCGATCCTCGGTGCGCTTCGAGTAGGCGATCAACTGCTCGTCGTCGATCTCGTGGATGGTGAGGCCGGCGTTCGACTGGAGCGCCGGATGCTCGCGACGAACCTGGTTCATGCGGCGGATGAGCGGTGCGATGCTGTTGGGGTCCTTGAGGTCCCAGGTCCGCTGCTCGTACTTCTCGGAGTGGAGGTACTCCTCGCTGCCGGGCTCGCGGGGGGTGTTCACGCCGAGCTCGTAGGCAGGCCCGTAGATGCCGATGTTCGACGACGAGGTCGCGGCTAGGATGTAGCGCGCCTGGAACATCGGCCGGCCGCCCTCCTGGAGCGTGGCGTGGAGGATGTCGGGCGTGTTCGGCCAGAAGTTCGGCCCGAAGAACTCGGACACCGGCGGGCGCGACAGCTCGACGAGGTAGGCCGCGAGTTCGACCTTGTTCGTCCGCCACGTGAAGTACGTGTACGACTGGTTGAAGCCGAGCTTGGCGAGGCGATACATGACCCTGGGGCGGGTGAACGCCTCGGCCAGGAACAGCACGTCCGGGTGGTCCGCCTTGATCCGCGTGATCGCCCACTCCCAGAACGGGAACGCCTTCGTGTGCGGATTATCGACCCGGAACACGTGGACGCCCTGCGCGATCCAGTGCCGAAAGATTCCATCGAGGGCAGCCCACAGGCCGGCCCAGTCCTCGGACTCGAAGTCGAACGGATAGATGTCCTGGTACTTCTTCGGCGGGTTCTCCGCGTACTGGACGGTGCCGTCCGGGCGCCGGCGGAACCACGTCGGGTGCTCGGTGACCCACGGATGGTCCGGTGAGGCCTGGAACGCGATGTCGAGCGCGATCGCGAGGCCTCTCTTCTCGGCCGCGGCGACGAGCGCGCGGAAGTCCTTGAGCGAGCCGAGCTCCGGATGGATCGCGTCGTGGCCACCGTCCTTCGACCCGATGGCCCACGGGACGCCCGGGTCGCGGGGGCCGGGCTCCGTCACGTTGTTGGGGCCCTTGCGGAAGGTCGTGCCGATGGGATGGATTGGCGGCAGGTAGAGGACGTCGAAGCCGAGGTCGGCGATGTACGGCAGCCGCTTGATGACGTCCTTGAACGTGCCGTGGCGCTTCGGGTCGGGCGAGGCGGAGCGCGGGAAGAGTTCGTACCAGGTCGAGAAGCGGGCGAGCTCCGGCTCCACGACCAGTTCGAGCGCGGGCTCATGCACGGTCTCGTGGGCGCGATCGGCGTGGCTCGTCATCAGCCGGTCCAGGACTTCGTCGAGGGCGCGCCCGGCACGGTCGTCGGCGGGGCGCTCGGCGCGGAGGGCCGCGGCCCAGTTCGCGAGCGCCTTGGCGTCCTTCGTGGCTCCACCGGCCTTCGCCCGCGAGATGGCGCCATCCACGAGCGCGGCCCCGATCAGGAGATCCACGCTCACGTCCTGGCCCGCGTCGAGCCGCGTGCGCAGGTCGCGATGCCACGTCGCCCACGCATCGGTCCACGCGGCCACCGTGTAGGCGTGCCGGCCCAGGGCGTCGACGCGGAACGAGGCCCGCCAGCGGTCGTTGCCCAGCTCGTCCATCGGCAGCTCGATCCAGTCGGTCGCGCCGGGCGGTCGATGGCGGAGACGAACGTCGACGATATCGTGACCATCGGCGAATGCGTCAACTTCGACGACGACCGTGTCGCCGACGGTCCGCTTCACGGGGAAGCGGCCTCCATCGACCTGCGGCGTGATCGACTCGATGATGCCGCGCTGGCGGCCGTCGCCGGGCAGGTCGCTCGGAGCCTGCGTCGCGCCCGGGGCATCACTGTTGGCGCGTGCCTGATCGAGGATGGGACCTCCCTGGATCGTCCGATGGGCGCGGACCAAGCGTGGGGAAGGACGGGTCCGTTGCTCCCCCTGACCCTAGGCCACGTTCGCAGAAGGTGTCAAACGGTCGCGCTCGCGACGCACGCCTCAGGTTGCGACGACTGCCGCGCCCGGAACGGCTCGCTCGGGTCGCGGGCCACTCATCGAGGAAGTCCGCGAAGGACCGCCACGGACCGGCCGGCCAGAGTCACCATGCCACCTGCTGCGACTCTCTTGCCGCGCGCCGGGAAGGGCCGGGTCGCAGCGGTGTCGAGGCAAAGCTGCCAGGCCGTCGCCCGGTCACCGTCGGGGAGCGTGAACCGGCGCTTCTCCCCGCCCGTGTTGAAGGCCACGAAGAACGAGTCGTCCTCGACGGGGAGGCCGTGGACGTCGACCAATCCCTTCCCCGAGATGAAGACGCCGAGGCCCGCCTCGAGCGGATCGGTCCAGCGGTCGTCGCCCATCTCCGTTCCGTCGGGTGAGAACCACTCGATCTCCGTGGCCTCTTCGCCGTGGATCGGTCGATCCTGGAACCAGCGGCGTCGCCGAAAGGCCGGGTGGTCGTGGCGGAACGAGATCAGTTGCTGCGTGAAGGCCAGGAGCCCGTGGTCGGCACGCTCCCAGTCGAACCACGAGATCTCGTTGTCCTGCGCATACCCGTTGTTGTTCCCGCCCTGCGTTCGTCCGATCTCATCACCGCCCAGGAGCATCGGGACGCCCTGCGACAGGAACAGGGTCGCCAGGACGTTGCGCTGGTCGCGCGAACGGGCGGCCAGGATCACCGGATCGTTCGTGGGACCCTCGGCGCCGTGGTTCCACGAGCGGTTGTGGTTTTCGCCGTCCCTGTTGTCCTCGCCGTTCGCCTCGTTGTGCTTGTCGTGGTAGGCGACGAGGTCGGCCAGTGGGAAACCGTCGTGAGCCGTCACAAAGTTGACGCTGGCGTAGGGCCGACGACCGGTCGATGCGTACAGGTCGGAGCTGCCTGTCAGGCGATACCCGAAGTCTGCGAGTGGCTCCGGAGCGCCGCGCCAGAAGTCCCGGATGGTGTCGCGGTAGCGGCCGTTCCACTCGGCCCACTGGGGCGGAAAGTTGCCGACCTGGTAGCCGCCCTCACCGACATCCCACGGCTCGGCGATGAGCTTGACTTCGTTCACGGTGGGGTCCTGGTGGATGAGGTCGAAGAACGCCGAGAGCCGATCGACATCGTGCAGTTCGCGCGCGAGCGCCGCCGCCAGGTCGAACCGGAAGCCGTCGACATGCATGTCGCGGATCCAGTAACGGAGGCTGTCCATGAGCAGCTGGAGACTGTGCGGGTAGCGCATGTTGAGCGTGTTTCCGGTGCCGGTGTAGTCCATGTAGTGGCGGCGGTCGTCGGCCATCAGCCGGTAGTAGGCGGCGTTGTCGATGCCCTTGAGGGACAGCATCGGTCCGAGGTGGTTGCCCTCGGCGGTGTGGTTGTAGACGACGTCGAGGATCACCTCGATGCCGGCCGCGTGGAGGGCTCGGACCATCGCCTTGAACTCGGGCACCTGCCGGCCACTACGGCCATCGCTGGCGTAGCCGTTGTGCGGAGCGAGGAAGCCGATCGAGTTGTAGCCCCAGTAGTTGCGCAACCCGCGTTCCATGAGGTGCGCGTCGTGGATGAACTGGTGGACCGGGAGCAACTCGACGGCGGTCACGCCAAGCGACGTGAAGTAGTCGATCGAGACCGGATGGGCGATGCCCGCGTACGTGCCGCGCAATTCCGCAGGGATCCCCGGATGACGCGCGGTGAAGCCCTTGACGTGAACCTCGTAGATCACCGTCTCGTTGGCCGGGTGACGGGGCGGGCGATCGTCCTCCCAGTCGAAGTCGGGATCCACGACAACCGAGCGCGGCACGAAGGGGGCGCTGTCGTCCTCGTTGGGCGGACCTTCCGGATTGTCGAAGTGGTACGGGAAGACCGCCGGATTCCAGTCGACTTCGCCGTCGATCGCCTTGGCATACGGATCCAGGAGCAACTTGGCCGGATTGCACCGGTTGCCGTTGTCGGGATCCCACGGCCCGTGCACGCGGTAGCCGTACCGCTGGCCACCAACGATCCGCGGCAGGTACGCGTGCCAGACGTAGCCGGTCGATTCGGGCATCGGGATGCGGGTCTCGACACCGTCGTCGTCGAACAGGCACAGCTCGACGCGGTCGGCCACCTCGGAGAAGAGCGCGAAGTTGGTGCCCCCGCCGTCGTACGTGGCACCCAGCGGGTAGGGGAGGCCGGCCCAGACGGTGTTCATGACGATCGAGGGGCGGGCGTCGAAGGTTGTTCGGATCGCCGTTCGGGCGATCGGTCGGATTGCGAACGTGTGCGCAGGATGGGGACTCCTGGATCGGGACGGGCGCTCCGGCGACCGGGATTCACTCCCTCGGGATGAGCCGCGACCGACCGTAGGTGAGCACGCCCGACCTGTCAAACGCCGCGGTCGGACCAACTGCGCCACCCAGTGTGTGAAACCTGTCGGTCATGAAGCCGCCGGATGCCGAATGACCTATTGACAGTCGATCGAAAAACGTCGACATTCGATAGATGAACAAGCTCGTGAGACAGCTTCTCCGCGTCGCTCTCGTCGTCCTCCTGCTCGGATCCGTGCTCGCACAGGTACTCCTGCCCGTGTTCGCATCCGAGGTAGGGACGACCTTCCCCGAAGTCGCGTACCTCGTCGTCCCGTACTCGGTGGCCGCCATCCTCTTCATCGGATGCGGTCAGGTGGCGCTGCTCGTCGTCTGGCGGCTGCTGTCCCTGGTCAGCGGCGGGGTCATCTTCACCCGCCGCTCCCTGCGCTGGGTCGACGTCATCACGGCCTGCGCGGCGGTCGCCACGGTTCTGAGCGCAGGCGTCTTGATCCACGTGCTCGGCTTCGTCCCCGGCGGCGGCGGACCAATGATCTACTACCTGGCCGCCTGCGTCGCCGGCGGGCTGGCGTTCGTGCTCCTCATGGTCGTCATGCGAGGCCTGCTCGAGGCGGCGATCGCCGACCGCACCGAGCTAGACGAGGTGATCTGATGGCCATCATCGTCGAGCTCGACGTCATGCTCGCCCGACGCAAGATGTCGGTGGGCGACTTTGCCAACGCCGTCGGCATCACCCCGGCGAACGTCGCCGTCCTGAAGAACGAGCGCGCCAAAGCCATTCGCTTCACCACCCTGGACGCGATCTGCCGGGTGCTCGATTGCCAGCCGGGCGACATCCTCCGGTGGACCGCCGACCCGCCCGCATAGCGGGAACGCGCTCGAAGTCGGCAAGCCACACCATCATCAACGTCTGCATCGGCGTGGTGCTCAGGGCCGTCTGTTCGGCGTGACAAGCTCGGCCGACCCGTCCATCGCCGGGAGGTTTCCCACGCCCGGTGACGCAGTTGGAGCCCGGAGCCCGCCGGAGGCGGTCGGACGACTCGAACCGGATCGAGCGAGTCGAACTGGATGCCCGGCCGATCGTCAAACGCGGTCCGATTCCCGCCCGAGCGCGCGCCGGCCCGAACGAAGCCTGCTCCGCGCGAACCGGAGAGCGGTGTAGCCGGCCAGCACTCCGAGGCTGTTGAGGATCACGTCGTCGACGTCCGCGACCCGGTACGCGAATCCCACGCGCAGCGAGACGCCGAGCTGGGCCAGTTCGATGCTCAGCGAGACGGCCAGCGCGACGATGACCATCCGCCCCCAGGAATCCAGGCCGGGACGGAGGAGCGGCGCGAGGACGCCCAGCGGCGCAAAGGCAGCCACGTTCCCCAGGAGGTATCTCGCCGCAGGCCATTCAAACCCGAGACCAATGCTCGACGTGATGGTCTCGAACGGGATCGGTGAGACCCACGGATACGGCCAGCCCCGGTAATCCCCGAAGGCCTCCAGCGAGGTCTCGTACGGTGGCAGCGGAAGCGGGAAGAACGCCAACGCGATGATCGTCGCGGCCCAGAACGCGGCCGCAACGCGGACGAGGATGGCCTAGGTGGCTGGTGTAAAACGCGCGTGCTGACCGGCTGACCGGGGGTTGGATTG
>ERZ1292630.120-Hain-H41-02um-R3-120-length-87211-cov-191_pt1 | contig 87211 bp, 88 predicted proteins | sample MGYA00564408_ERZ1292630 | MGnify/ENA primary metagenome ERZ1292630 (study PRJEB36523, sample SAMEA6512641) | groundwater metagenome | collected 2019-01-08 | study: AquaDiva: Metagenomics assemblies of 32 groundwater samples
TCATCAATTTCGCATTAATCGTTGATAGCTTGCGTTAGTGTTAACAGGCCCTAGTGAGAGATGCAATGAATACAGCGGTTATGGCCGGCGAGTATCTCTTCAATTGTCATGGCCTCGATCTCCGGTTTCGGACGTCAGTGTCCGCATTTATCGAGCCGGCGCTCGCATTTCTCCATCATTTCCAGACGGACGTTGCGCAGGGAGTACTGGTGTTGACGATCCAGTTTGAGGAAGTTGCCAGTCGAGCTGAGGTGCTGGTGACGAGGTCAGCAGACTCGAAGGTGTTGTTTTCTGGGGAGCAGCCTTCTCTGGGGGATACGATGCGTCCGCTGTGGCATTGCGAGATCGTGCAGGACGGGAATCGGCTCATTGCCGACTTTCATGATCAGGGTGTGCTGGTACTCGATGGCGCCAGGAATCTGGTGGAGGGCTACTTTGTTCGACCCGATACCATGCATCCGGACGTCTGTACGAGCTTTTTCCACTTTGCGCTGTCGGAACTCCTGAAGCGGAATGGCCTGTATACGGTGCACGCGACTGCGCTTGAGTATCAGGGCCGGGGAGTGCTGATTCCCGGTTATAGCGGTCAGGGAAAAACCACCTCGTTCTTATCGTTGCTCCGGTCGGGGTTCCGATATCTGTCGGATGATTATCCGTTGCTCCGTGATCGGGGTACCCAGATGGAATTGCTGGCCTTTCCTATGAAGATCGATGTCACGGCTCGCACGATCGAGTTCTTCCCTGAACTGCACAATGCGGCGCCCGGGATCTTGCAACAGGGGATCTGCAAAAAATTCTTTCAGGCGGAGGATCTGTATGCCGACTCCATCGGGAGCTCCTGCACGCCGGCCATGATCATGTTCCCGCATGTGGTTGATATGCCGCATAGCTGTCTGGAACCGCTGCCTAAGAGCCGCGCGCTCGAGGCGCTGATACCGCAAGGACTGTTGGTCTATGACCAGGCCGTAGCCCGCCGTGAATTTCAGGCTTTGTCGAAGCTCGTTCAGCAGGGGGATTGCTATCGCCTCCACTTCGGGCGGGACGTTCTAGATCTGCCCACGTTGATCCGTCCGTTGCTTGAAGCCCGATCCGCGGCGTAGTCGGCAGGCGTTGGGGCCTATCGGTAAGTCTGGGAATTGGGTGGGCAAGAAAGCTGTCAATACGCTCTCGTGATGCACTTGGGTCACGAGGGACTTAAATAATAGAAAGGGGGTGAAGAACCATGGAGCAACTGAAGAAGGAATCCTACACCGAGCCCGTATTGATGGCGCACGAAATGCTGCGCGACATCACCGGCGGAACGTCTGGTGTCAAGACCCGCGACAAGAGCGGCAAGGAGAGCGACGGCGCCAGCTTCTAAGTTGGGGTTGTTCGAGTCGCTGTTGGGAAAAGTGAGCTGGCCGGTTCGAGAGAACCCGCCAGCTCATGACTTGGACGAGATGGCCTACGGATTGCCGGTGAGGCAACGGATGGTCTTCGTTCCTGAGCGCGTCATTCTTTTGTTTCGGCAGCGCAGTGGTACGAAAGGGCGACGCAGGGTGAAGATAGATAGGGGCCGTCGCTCCCGTGAGCCGTCTGGGGCACGGGGGACTTTAACAATCGAAAGGGGGTGAAGAAGAATGGAACAACAGAAGAAGGAGTCGTACGCCGAGCCCGTGTTGATCGTGCATGAATTGCTGCGCGATATCACTGGGCAGAAGTCGGGGGGTTGTCAAAAAACGCTGGATAACACCTGCGTCGACTAATCGATGCCCCTGGTGACAGGGGTACGAAGAGTGCGCTGGCTAGACTGGTTGGCGAAACACCGCCAACCAGTCTAGCGGTGTTCCTGGATGGGCGGTGATGCCTAAGCCGCTGACCCTCGGAGTGCCTCGCAGGAAGAGGAGAGCCTGTGCCGGATGATCTGTGTTGGGATAGGTGTCGGCCATGATTGAGCGTATCAGCTGGTTTGTTGAGCGGGTGTGGGAGACGGTGTTTGCGTCATTCCACTCCTGGTCCAGCTTTCAAGAGGCCCTTGAGCGGATTCCGCTGGTGTTCATCAACTTCACGAACGGGCTGGCCTGGCCGTATCTGCTCTCCAGTCTGGTGCTGGCCTGGTTGCTCTATTTTGTCGCCCTGCGGCAGGGCGGAACGACCGCCAAGTCCTTTCGCGAGTTTGCGTTTCCGGCACATCTGTATCGCCATCCGTCCACGTTGCTGGATTTCCGGTTTATGGCCGTCGATACGGTGCTTAATTTTCTCATGTGGATCCCGGTCTTTTCCGGGGTCGGGCTCCTGACTGCCAAGATCCTCTCAGTGGTGGTCATCCAGCGAATGGGCTGGGAGCCGCCCGGGTCATTGACCCCGGCGGCGATCGCCGTCGCGACGATGGGGCTCCTGCTTTTGTCCGATCTGATCAATTATTGGGCGCATGTGTGGCTTCACAAGAATCCCATCCTCTGGTCATTCCACCAAGTGCATCATTCCGCCGAGGTGCTGACGCCAGCGGCCGCTTTTCGGGTGCATCCCGTTGAGAATCTGATCACGGTGGTGCTTCAGGCGCCGGTGGCCGGACTGTCGGCCCTGTTGTTTCAAAATGTGCTCGGACGTGACCGGCAGTTCATGATGATCTTTGGCGTGAGTATATTCGGGTTTATCTATGGCTTGCTGGGGACGCATCTTCGGCACTCCCATATCTGGATGTCCTATGGGCCTTGGTTGAACCGGTTCGTGATGAGTCCGGCACACCACCAACTTCATCACAGCATCGACCCCCGGCATTGGAATAAGAATTTTGGGGTGAGGTTCACCCTCTGGGATGCGCTGTTCGGCACGCTCTATGTGCCAAGGGAACCCGAGACGCTACAGGTCGGTCTGCCAGACGCAGACTCACGAGACTTTACGACTGTGCGAAAACTCTATTTTCTTCCTTTCGAAAAGATGGGAAGGGGGCTCCTTTCATTGGGACAGAGGCGACGGTGAAGCAGGCACAGCCGTCTCGCGATAGATCCCGCTTCCTTCTGATGTTTTGAGTGAGATCTCTGCTGATACTGATGTGGTCGAGCTAAGGCGGAGCATGTCGAAGAGTAGGCGTACTCATCAGCAAGCTGGGAACATTGAGAACTCTGTGTTGGCGCTGCTATTGGTAGGGATACTGGTAGATGATAACTCTGTTCTCGCGCATGAGTGAGTTTGTTCGTGCCTCGGCCACGAACGATGCGGTGAAGGCCCTCCGTCAAGTGATCAGTCGCTCACGATAGCGCGACGCATTGAAGCTCTCCGTTCTCTTTTGATCTTCGCAGGACGTTGTCGCCGTTGCTCCTGAAAAAATCTGCATGGTAGGATAGTCTGACAGTTAATGCTGTGCGTTGCGCTATGAGTGTTGAGTTAGATTGATTGTTTTCTTGCTCAAGACTCAGCACCCAGGACCGAGCATTGCTTGAGAAAAGGAAGCTGTGATGAATCGAATAATCTTTGCTTTTGGCGCGCTGCTGATTCCTGTTTTTGCAGCCCACATGGTCCTTGCTGCAGGGCTATTCAAGGTGGGTGAGAAGGCGCCTTCGTTTGCGTTGACGGCCATTACCGGTGAGATGGTGGCGCTGGATACCTATACGGGCAAGGTTGTGGTACTCGGATTGTTCCATATCTGCGAGCCCTGTATGATCCAGGGGACGGCGTTTCAAAAGGTTTCTGAGATGACGAAAGGGAAAGACGTGGTCGTGCTCGGCGTCAATTCTTCCGGTGACTCCAGGAAGAGTGTCGGGGAGTTCTTGTCCGCGTTTCCTGTAAAAGTCACCTATTCATACCTGCTTGATCCAAACAAGGTGACGGACAAATTGTACGGTGGAGGAAAGTTTATTCCCAATGTGTACGTGATCGATCAGCATGGTGTGATCCGGTGGCAGCGAGTTGGCAATATGGATCTGGTCGGCGAAGAGGCGATTGTGGCGGAAGTTGAAAAACTGTTGGCAGCCGGAAGCAAGAAAATGTAGGACTGCGTCACCGGGTGAGGAATCCCGCTGTTCGCGGAACGCGCACGATAAAGCAGTGTTCGCCCGACGCGCGCAGGGGAGAATCCCTCACCCGCGGCGCAGAATAAATATCGATTTCCGCGGAGATGGAGGGGAAAAAGACTATGGACGAAATGGAAGAGGGGAAGCAGAAGTTTTTAGAGTTGGTGAAGGGGACTGATGCAGCTGTGCAGGTGGTAATCCCTGTGACGCCTTCTAATAGCATGTTTCTGATTTCGCTCACGAAGGGACCGAATCGAAAATTCATTACGGTTTCGGAGGATGACATTATCGATCTGCCAAACGAGGCGAGCATTCTGTTCAAGGTCACGAAAACCATCAAAGATGCCGTCTCAGCGCTGTGATCCACCCGTGCCATAAGCCATCGGTTCTATTATGAAGAATCTGCTTCCTGGCATCTGGCAATGGTCTTGGTTCTCCGAGGAGAAACAGCTCGATTTCAACGGGCTCTTCTTGACGGTCGGGGAACACAAAATTCTTATCGACCCTCCACCTATGACCGGCGAGGCGAGTTCTACCATCCTCCGCAACGGTCCAGTCGATTACATCATCGTGACGAATCGGGACCATGTGCGTGAGGCCGCCAGGTACCAAAGCGAGTTTCATTGTCAACTGCATGTGCCGGAAGCAGATGCTGCGCAGATAGATCTTATCCCCACCAAGACATTCAAAGATGGAGAATTGCTGCCGGGCGGGATTTGGGTGATTCAGTTGAAAGACCAAAAGTCTTCCGGTGAATCAGCTCTGTTCATTCAGCAGGGCAAGGGCGTGCTGATTGTCGGCGATGCCTTGATCGGGAAACCAGCCGGATCCGTTCGTATGCTCTCCGATGAAAAATATGCAGATGTGACGAGAGCGCAGGATGGATTGCGTCGGCTTCTCAAGTACAATTTTGAGAGTCTGTTGGTCGGCGACGGAGCCTCGATTTTGACTGGCGCCAAGCAGGCGCTCGAACGGTTGCTCCAGCCCTCATCATGACACTACGCAACGGACTTTCCGAAGAACTCAATCGCCAGGGAAACGAGCATTTCTCGCGCGGGCTCTATACCGATGCCTATACTTGCTATGCGAAGGCGTTGGAATGCGACCGGCTGACTGGGGATCAACGGGCGTTGGCCGCAACGCTGGGAAATCTCGGCAACATTTGTGCGGTCAGTGGGCGTCGGGAGTCGGCTCAGACCTACTATAAAGAAGTATTGGAACTCCAGAAGATTCTTGGAGATGAAAAGGGGATCGGGACAACGCTTGGTAATTTAGGGAATCTTAGAGCCGATGCGGGTGAATGGGATCGCGCCAAGGCCTACTATCTCGAAGCGTTGGATCTTATGTGCAAGGCGCAGGATGATGCAGGCAAGGCGGTGCTGTTTTCCGATCTTGGCTTAGTTGCGCGCGAGACCAAAAAGTTTGAACAGGCAATTGGATACTACGAACAATCGTTGGTTTTGATGCGGCGTTTGGGGAATGAGGGCGGCGTCGCCGATGCCTGGCGCATGATCGGTCGAACATTTTTACTGCAGCAACGCTATGACGATGCCATCGCCTGTTGCCAGACGAGCCAATCCATTGCCGAACGGGCGCGCGATGAGCTGCGGACGGGCGGCGCTCGCTATGTGCTGGTTCAATGTTATGAGGAGATCGGCAAGTTGCGTGAGGCGGCGGATCTTCTTGAGCTGGTCGTATACATGGATCGTAAATATCAGCTGCCTAAACTTCAAGAGAACATCCAACGGTTGGCGGTCTTGCATGCCAGTCTTGCCGGGCAAGGTGGGACGCCGCTTCCGAGAAAGGCGCACACATGAGTGAAGAAGTCTCGCCAGCCTGGACCACTCTCAGGGCTTCGCTGGTCTCCCCCTTCCCTCAACTACAAGAATTGGAGGCGGGCGGCGCACTGACGATGGATCTTGGCTCCGATGGCTGGATGCTGGAGCTCACGCCGGACGGACGGTTACTTTGCCAGTATGGTATGGCGCTGGACGATGTGATGACACTGTTGTCTGATGGAACACCGGAGGATCTTGGCACCGACGAGATCGCGAAGCAGGCCAAGTATTACATCCAACCCGAGGTCTCGAAGTACCGTGCGATTCTGCTGAAATCAGGTTTTTCTGAACAGTCTGAAATGACCGATGACTATGTGGCCGCGTGTTTCGAACGGAGCATAGACAGGACAAATCCTGTGGCCGTGCAGGATCTCATGCGCTGGTGTGTGAGGACAATCGGTGTGGCTCGGTGAGCAGGCAGCTCTCCACATTCGATGACTTCCGCAATGCGATTACGGCGTACCGGTTGCCGCGTGTGTTGATTGCCGCGATTGAGCTGAACCTCTTTACCGCTCTCGGACCTAAAGCATGGGCCATTCCTGACCTGGCTCGTGAGATGAAGGTCAGCGAGCGGGGGTTGGCGATTCTCTGCAGGAACCTCGCGATGGCCGGCCTGCTGAAAAAGCAGGGCGAGATCTACCGGAGTAGCCGGTTGGGCGCCACGGCGTTGAACGCTTACCACCCGGCTTATCGAGGGGACTATCTCCGGCTCATCACAAGCCATTGGGCCGATTGGGGGCGTCTGCCGGAATCTGTAAAGAGTGGATTGCCTCTCGATCACGACGAGCCGGATGAGCCTGATTATCGTCGTCGGTTCACATGGGCGATGCATCACCGGACCTTGGAGACGGCTCCGAAGATTGCGGCTCAGATTGGTTTGCGTGGCGCGCGGACTCTGCTCGATCTTGGTGGCGGCCCCGGCACCTATGCCATGGCTTTTCTCACAAAGAATCCTTCGCTCCTGGCCACCGTATGCGACTGTCCCGCAGCTCTTGACGTAGCGGAAGAAATTGCATCGACTCACAAGGCCGCCGCGCGACTCTCCTATCTGCCGCTGGACATACTGACAGAAGCTATTCCCGGCACCTACGATGTCATCTGGTATTCGAACGTGCTCCACATCTATTCGCCGCAAGACAATCAGGCGCTGTTTCGCCGCGCATTGGCTGCGTTGACTCCCGGAGGCCGCCTCCTGATTCAGGATGCTTTTCTCCACGACCGGAATGGCCTGCTTCCAGAAGAGGCAAGTCTCTTTGCCGTCTCGATGTTGCTGTTCACTGAACGAGGCAATACCTATCAGGCATCCGAGACGAAGTCTTGGTTGATGGATGTCGGATTCGAACGGATTAGGGTCTTGCGGATGAAGAAGGGGACGGAGGACTGGGAGGGCGGGATAATGGAAGCGCGGTCTCCCGGAACGAATGCAGGAATGCGCGCGCACCGAACAGGATCAGTAAAAAATTCACGATCCCGCTCGCCACACTGAAGAAGAACAGGGTGCCGGTTTCGCCTTTCCCGCCAAGAATGCTCGTAACTGTCGCGAGATCTAAGGCCAATCCTATGGTGCTATAGATGACGCAAGCCATGGTAGGCCAGGTCCATCCCATCCACACGAAGCCTGCGAGAATTAGGGGAAAAATAAGGAGGTAGAGCATCCACACTATTCGGCCTGTCTCCGTCGCAGCCGGTACGAGCTGGGAGGTAGTGGCCCCGATGAGGCAGAGTCCCCCAAGCAAACCGATCAATGTCCAGCTGTATCGCATGGACGGAATGATAGTCTGGTTCGGCTGCGTACAGCAAGAGCAGGATGTACTCCTCGTCTCCCATGTGGGTAGACCATCGAAGTCTCGCCGTGCTCAAGGGGTTTCGTGACCCTCCCCCGATTTTATAGACACCTCCATAAGTGGGAGAATCATGAAATTGGAGGTCAGCATGCCAACAACAACGCGACGTCAGTTTACCGATGCATTCAAGTCCGAGGCGGTCCGGCTTATGAGGGAATTGGGGCGGCCAGTGGCTCAGGTGGCGCGGGAGCTTGGAATTTCAGACAATGTGCTGTATCGCTGGAGGAGCGAGCAACAACAGGTCGAATCCCAGGGCCGCACGCGCCAGGCGGTGCGGGCCGAGCAGGACGAGCTGACACGGCTGAAACGGGAAAACGAGATGCTCCGGAAGGAACGGGATTTTTTAAAACGTGCGGCGGCGTTCTTCGCGAGGGAATCCCCATGAGATACCGCGCGATCCAAGAGCATGACCGTCGCTATCCGATCCGACTGATGTGCCGCACGCTCGCCGTCTCAGCGGCGGGCTATTACGCGTGGCGTTCCCGGCCTGAGAGTGCCCGGTCGGTGAACACCCGCACCCTGCTCTCGGCTATTCGAGTGATCGACCAGGAGTCCCGTGAGACCTACGGCAGTCCCAGTATCTGGGACGCGCTGATCAAGCAGGGGCATTGCGTCGGCGAGCATCGCGTCGCTCGGCTGATGCGTGTCGAAGGGATCCGAGTCAAGACCGTGAAGAAGTGGCGAACCACCACGCAGTCGAATCCCCGGTTGCCCGTGGCCGAGAACACCCTCAATCGCCAGTTCACGGTGGCGCATCCCAACCGGGTGTGGGCCGGGGACATCACCTACGTGTGGACCACAGAGGGCTGGCTCTACCTGGCCGTGATCCTCGATCTGTACTCGCGCCTCGTGGTCGGTTGGGCGATGGGCCACCGGCTGACCGTGGAGCTGGCTGAGCAGGCCCTCACCATGGCGCTGGCGAACCGGAACCCACGGGCCGGGCTCCTGCACCACTCGGATCGCGGCAGCCAGTATGCCGCCACGCGTTACCAGCTGGTGCTCACCACTCACGGCATCACCGCCAGCATGTCGAGGCGAGGGAACTGCTGGGACAACGCCTGTGTGGAGAGCTTCTTCGGGACGCTCAAGCGTGAACTCGTGTACCATCGGCACTACGCCACCCGTGAAGACGCGAAACGGGATATCTTCGAGTACATTGAGGTGTTCTATAATCGGAAGCGCCGGCACTCGACCCTCGGCTATGACTCCCCAGCCGAGTATGAAGCGAGGACGGCAGTGGCTTAACCCGGTGTCCACGGAATTGGGGGAAGGTCATCGCGCAGCTTTGGTGGGAAACATAGGCCAGATCGCTCCGACGCCTTTCTGGTCTATCCTGACGGGGAGATCCCCCGTGCGTCGGATAGTCTTCTGGCCCCTCTGCCTGGGCTCAAGGGTGACAGTGTTTCTCTCTATTCTTGAACGCTCAACCGGTAAGCTCTTCAGCTATCTGCTGTACTCATGCATGGCACCACATCACTCTTCCGTCTCCTACCAAGTTCCACTTGTGAGGGTATCCCAAAATCCCTGTATCTCGAATCGAGAGGTATTGCCCAAGTAGCGGTGCACGCGCAAACCCAACTCCACCCATCTTGCGCTTCATGTTTCCCCTGACTACCCAATCGGCTGACATCCCCCTCTTTCGAGGGGATTTCTCCCCATAGTGAAGGATTTACGCCAAAAACCGTTGGTGTGAAAATCCGGTATGAGCAAAGGAGAACTGCATATGACGATCAGCCAACGATTGCCTCAGACTGTAGCTCAATTGTGTATGTGGTTTAAGCCAATTTCGTGCAAGTTTGTGGCGCTACTTACTGAACAGAAGATTGACGAGCGAGAGAAGAGCGTGTTCTGTAGCGCTTTGATGGTGGGTGCTGTAGTCGGTCTCAGTTCTCCAATAACAGCGTGGACTGCAGATCTGTCGTCTCACGAGCAGATGAAACCTCGGGCGATTGTGGCAGCTGGCATCGGATATGAAAATGCCGAGACGTCGAAGCTTACCGTAAAAACGTACGATGCGGAGAGTGGCGTAATCCTCACTGATGAAACATTTGATCTGGATGTGAGAGAAGATGATGCGTCAATGGATAGCGCGCCTCGTGAACGGATTTTTGCAGGCGGAGTTGGTCCGGGAGGTGATGGACTTTCATCCTTTACGCTCCGAGCCTATGATGCAGCCACCGGTAAGTTTCTCTGGGAAGGTAAATTGAATCTCACCACTGGAAACCATGAAGCCGGTTCTCCTTACCAAGTTGCAGCCCATCTTGTTACGCCACAAGCTACGGTAACCCGTATCCGCAACCAAGAGCCTGTTGATGGTCAACCTCAGTTTTCTCTTCGTGCTGTTGATCAGGCAACCGGACAGCTTGCATGGACCGATCATTTCTCAGCCGGAGTCTTTGCGCGTACAGAACATGTAAATAGAGCTGTAGTGGGCCAGACAGAAGAAGTGGCAACTCCATCGCAACAGATCGAGTTTCGTATTCGAATGATGGATAGTCAGGGGCGACAGGTAAAGTGGGAAGATACGATCGAGCCTGCTGTAGAGGAAACAGACCGGGCAGCTAGGCATGATGCTGCGGCTGAGACTCTTCCGGTTTGGGTTGGCGAGGAAGAGGATGAGATGAAAAGAGAATCAATCTGATCAGGAAAGAAGATGTTAATCTGTTGATGGACGATATAAGACTTCTGCAAGTCAGCCTTTCTTTTCGTGATGCTGTAACTGATCCTCCCACCCGGACTGGAATTGCTCGTACGACAGCGAGAGTTGCGATTGCATTGCTGCAGAGAGAGCCTGCCTTGCTTTGAGATGCAGAAGAAGTTCTCGCACTCGAGACATGCCGAAGCGGTCAATTAGATAATGCACCGCCGAGTTTGCTTCTAGATAAGCCACGGTCGCAGCATCGCTGGACAGTCCTCCCCAGTCCCCTTCTAAAGCAGGCAGAGGGATTAGCGTAAACTCCTGCTTCATAATCTGATCGAGATCTGACCACCGATCCCCGGATAATTCCATGGCCAAGCCTTCATTGAGCCATGTTGGGATGGCACTGCCAGCGGAACCAAATTGGTCGTACAGGAGGGCGTGTACGAACTCGTGTCGCAGTACGCGTGAGAGCCAGGCACGGTCTGCCAAGGCATCCTGTGCAGGAACGTGGATGCGCCCGAGCACAGGATCGAAGAGTCCATCAGCCCACACGGGGCTGCTCGTCGTGCTTTGAAACGTGGACTTAGCGTGCAAAACAACGACAATGGTCTTTGATGGAAAGTGCCCAAATTTTTGTCCGATCTCTCGATAGGCCTCTTCAAGGATCTCCAACACTGCCATCGAGGTTGTTTGATCGGCGTCCCCATCGAACTTCACGGTGAAGTGCGTACTACCTCGGCTGGTAAGGCGCGTTTCGCTTTTCTCTGTTCCCCGGACTTTGGCCGTAACCGTCTGTAGATAGGATTGCACCGCTGGATCTTTGCCTGCGCGAGCGATAGCGTGATCGAGATGGCGGGCCGCTTCTCCGAGCTGATCCCGTTCTTGAAAAAGATTGGCCAACGCCAAATGAGGGAAGGGCTCGTTCGGGGCGAGAACAACCAGCTGTTCCAGGAAGTTCTGTGTCATGGACGGATCGCGCAATTCCCAGTAGGCATGAGCGAGATTTAGTTGGACGACGGGATTCTTGGCATCGAGTGACGCAGCTTTCTTGAAGGCCTTAATCGAGACGGCAGTTCCGCCATGTTTTTCCTGTTGAATACCAAGATTGTTCCAGAGGATGGAAACGTAGGGACGCGTGGTATCGTTGCTTGTGATGACGGCTGGTAAATCGACCAGTTTCGTTTCTGCGGTATCGATGTGTCCTTTTTCGATCTCGTCGCGAATCGCCTCCAATAGTTCATGATGCGTCGTCTTTGGGATTATACTGGGATCAATCAGGCGAGTTTGTTTAGGCACAAATTCTGGTGAACCTTCATGAAGTGGTGTTGGCGGTTCTCCTTGAAAATCTTCCACCGCAGTATTGGGCTGGTCCGGTGGCGGCGTAGGTAAGTAGGTCGGCTTGAACCAGGCTTGATAGACGACGAACAGTCCGATGAGGAAGGCGACAGGATACAGAATATGAAAGATATTACGACGATACATGCCGGCCCCATTTGAATCATACTCAATGTATCACCCTAGGCAAGCGCAACAAAGGATTGTCAGGAAATGAACACGTCAATAGCAGGGAAGGCTGGCGACATGAGTTATAACTGCCAAGAGCGGCGGTCTTCTTTTTCAGTCTCCAACTCGTTGAGGAGGAGGAGAGGCTGTGATACGATCCGCCACTGTGATACGGCGCTCTTCTGAGCCCAATCCCCCTGAACAGTTTCAGCAATGGCTGGACCGTGTCGCGCGTCCAATCGAATTCGCGACACGCAATGCTTTTGCGCACCTGCCGACTGTGAAAAACCTGAATCATTTTGTCTCTTCTCAGGTCATGCAGGCGCTGTCTAGCCGTGTCTATCCACGGGCGATTGAAGCGGCGTTGTTCCGGTTGCGTGAGCTGTTTCTCGAAGACCAGCAGCGACTCCCGATAGAGAGCCAGCAGCGTCGGTTGCAGGAAGCCATGGTCATTCTTAGAGTCTTACGGAAAGCTGTTCACGATCCGCCCCGGACTCGGCAGGAGGTGGAACCTATCGTTGTGCGTGATCCTGGCATGAGCGAAACTCCATCTCGGGCATGGTGGGAACAACCCATCCGTTTTGCAAAAGGAGTCGGCCCGAAGCGCACATCGCTGCTGCAACGTTTTGGGATTGAGACTGTCGAGGATGCTCTGTGGACGTTGCCATGGCGCTATGAAGATCGCTCGGTCATGACTCCGATAGGCCAGCTTGTGCCGGGTGTGCAGGCTTCGATCTGCGGCACCATTGTCCGAAGCGAGGCAAAGCGCGCCCGAAGTCGTCGTCTCACGATTCTCGACATTGTGGTGGAGGATTCAACCGGGCGTCTCCAGGCGGTGTTCTTTAACCAGCCGTTTCTCGAAGCGCTTTTCACCGTCGGGACGAGCGTCATGTTGACCGGACGGGTGGTGATCGGCGCGCAGGGATGGGTGGATACGAGGATGGAGGTCGCGCAATACGAAGTCGTAGGCGCGGAAACCGAGGCGTCGTTACACGTGGGACGTATTGTTCCGGTGTACCACGAAACCAAGGGGTGGACTTCCCGACAGATGCGCGCGTTGATGAAAGGCTTACTGGACGTGCATGCCGCCGAGGCGCAGGAGGTGTTGCCGGTTCAGCTTCGCGCCCGCTACCGATTGCTGCCCATTCAACAAGCCATTCAGGACGTACATTTTCCTCAACCTGGGACGGATGGGGGACAGCTCGATCGAGGTCTTACTCCGGCGCATCGACGTTTGGCGTTCGAAGAACTGTTTGTGCTTCAGCTCGCCTTGGCTTCGCGGCAGCGAGTCCTGAAAGAAGAGGTCAAGCAGGTGTCGTTTAATCCGAAGACACCGCTCCTCGGCAAGCTGGAGCGGGCACTACCCTTTCAGTTGACCGGAGCCCAAGAGCGGGTGGTCCGTGAAATTCTGTCGGACATGACCTCGAGCAAACCGATGAATCGTTTGGTGCAGGGCGATGTCGGGTCAGGCAAAACCATTGTGGCAGTGCAGGCGATGGTGCTGGCCTGCGGATCGGGCTACCAGGCGGCACTCATGGCGCCGACGGAGATTCTCGCTGAGCAGCACTATCGGACGATGAAGGGGCTCTTGGAATCGCTTAAGATTTCCGTGGTGCTCGTGAGCGGTGGTGGTCGCGCGGCAGCGCGTAAAGCCATTCGTGGGCAGGTAGCTTCCGGAGCTGCACAGGTCGCAATCGGTACCCATGCGATTATCCAGCAAGGCGTCACCTTCGCGAAACTTGGACTGGTAGTGGTGGATGAACAACATCGATTCGGCGTCCTCCAACGGAAGACACTCATCGAAAAGGGATATAAACCCGATGTGCTGGTGCTGACCGCAACACCGATTCCACGTACGTTGGCCATGACGGTATACGGAGATCTGGACGTTTCAGTGATCGACGAGATGCCGCCGGGCCGAAAGCCTGTGCGGACGTTTCTTCTCAACGATGGCCAGCGGGGGCGTGCCTATCAGATTCTCCGCGACGAACTGCGGAACGGCCGCCAGGCCTATATCGTGTATCCACTGGTTGAAGAATCGGAGAAGACCGACCTGCAAGCGGCCTTGCAAGGCGCTGAGCAATTGCAAGCTGAGGAGTTAGCCGAGTTTCGCGTCGGGCTTCTGCATGGCCGGATGAAGTCGGATGAAAAAGAACAGGTCATGGCATCGTATAAGAAGGGGGCAATACAGGTTCTGGTCTCGACGACGGTGGTGGAGGTCGGGGTCGATGTCCCGAATGCTACGGTCATGATGATCGAGCATGCCGAGCGGTTCGGACTGGCACAGTTGCACCAATTGCGCGGACGGGTTGGGCGAAGCGGCTACCAGTCCTATTGTCTACTGATGGCATCGGGTGGAGTGTTGTCTCGATCCGTGAAGCCGAAAGCGTCCGGTGAACCGCCAGCGGCGGCCCGGGAACGGTTAGAGGCGCTCGTGCGATCAACCGATGGGTTTGTGATCGCCGAGGCAGATCTCCGCATTCGGGGACCAGGCGAGTTTTTCGGGTTCCGGCAGTGGGGTGTGCCGGAGTTTCGTGTGGCGAACCTGGTGCGGGATGCCGATATGCTTCAGCAGGCGCGACAGGAAGCATTTGCTCTGCTGAAGCAGGACCCACAGTTGAAGACGCCGGTGCACCGCGTTCTGCGAGAAGCCATGTTGCGGCGGTGGGAATCAAAGTTGGATCTCGGGTCGGTGAGCTAATGGGACGGGGAGAAGCGCGAGATTAACGGTTAAGAGGTTGGGAGGGGAATGGGCATATTCCAGCGACTCAAACATGACGTGAAGGCGGGATTGGCGACATTGCGCCATGGCACGGCGCAGGCGGCGATCCGTGCGCTGGAAGAAACGGAGCTGCTGCGAATCCGGCTCGATATCCGCAAGTTTGACCAGCAATTGGAGGAACTCTATCGGGATGTCGGTGAACGAGCGGTTCACCTTCGCGAGGTAGGCGAACCGGTTGAACGGGTCTTGTATGATGCCGAAATCGGTCGGCTCGTGAAAGAAATTCAAGACCTCAAAGACGCACGCGAGAAACTTGAATCGGAGATCACGGAGATTCGGAGCGAGCGATGACTGACCCATCGCGCACGAAGCGTCTTGCCGGCGTGGATATCGGCACGCTCACCTGCCGGTTACTGATCGCCGACGTGCTGCCGGGCGGGCGACTGAGAGAAGTACGATCTGAGCGGCGGATTCTCAGGCTAGGCGAGGGCGTCGATCAGACCAAGCAACTGAGCGGTATTGTCATGGATCGGGTATTGCAGTGCTTCAAGGAGTGGCGAGAGATGATCGCTGCCTCTTCTGTCGATGCTACTGCGGTCGTTGCGACGAGTGCCGTGCGTGACGCAGAGAATCGTGAACAATTTCTCGATCGTGTAAAACGCGAAGCAGACTTCGAAGTTGAACTGATCTCAGGAGAAGAAGAAGCCAGACGGACCATGCTTGGTATTCGCTCTGGCTTACCAATAGGCGTGACCGAGGTACTGGCCCTAGACATTGGCGGCGGCAGCACCGAGTTTATTTTGGACAGGCCTGACCAAAATTCGGTCGTGCGCTCAATCGATATCGGCGTCGTCCGGCTGTGTGAGCGGCTCTTACACCACGACCCTCCGACCGACGAGGAACTGCATCAGGCACGCGAGTGGATCGCGAGAGAAACCAAAACAGCAATCGACGGCATGGGCAACTATCAGGCAGCCACCTTCGTCGGCACAGCAGGAACCGTCACCAGCCTAGCCGCCATGGCCCAACAACTTCCCACCTACGAGCCAGCCCGTATCCATAACTACATGTTGCACCTCGACACCATTCAAGACCTAGAACAGATGCTACTGAGCCACAAGAAAACAGACCGAGCCGGTCTCCCCGGTCTAGAAAAAGGCCGCGAAGAAGTCATCGCTGCCGGCGCGATCATTATCAGGACGATCATGGAGACGTTGGGGATGTCTGCGGTGCTTGTCAGCGATTTAGGATTGCGTGAAGGAGTGCTCTTGGATTTAGCAATGCGGACACGATGACTGAGAAGTTTTCGAAGGATCGGACGCTAGGAATGTTTGATTTCAAGATTTGTCCTCAACCCAGACCCTCAACCTATTTAGATCACACTGCTATGAAGGGGTAGAGACATGTCAGGGATCGACGACGACGATCTTCCGTTCAACACCCGACCCGACTTAAGCCCCTATCTGGTACATCTAACTAAGAAGGCCGTCGGAATTTCTGCTCTCAATAATCTCATAGAAATTCTCCAAACTGGAGTAATCCGTGGCACCGACTCATACGTAAGAGGGCGTCGGAAGGCAGCCTGTTTCCTGGATGTGCCATTTGTGGCGTTCAAGTATATCTGCTCCAAGCAGAACGCAGGCCGCTACGCATCATACGGTGTGGTTATCACCAAGACCTTCGCATACCGGAAAGGGACTCGCCCTGTGCTGTACCTTTCGGACCATGAGCAGCGTAGGCTTTGCATCCCTAAGAGGGAGCTGTGGCGGGTGGTCAAGCTTCAATACTCGAAAGACCGTTCTGTATGGGATTCCAACTGGCTTCACGAACGCGAGTGGCGTTGTCCCGATGAGTTCGAACTCCCTGACAAGATTCAAGCGGTGTTGGTCAAGACCGCAAAGGAAGCAGCTAAATTGCAGGAGATAATAAATGTAGACCCTGCGAGCTTTGCCTGTATTCCACGAAGCATCATCCCCCTGAGCGTGATCTGCCAAGGGCTGGATTCCTGAAAGCAACCGGCATTCAGTGGCAGGCCTTATAATATAGATCTCGATTTCCGATCGAACGATTCCTTTCCGTATTCTCCCTGTTACTCTCTTCAGCAGGGCGACCAGACCGTCCTTGAATGCGCGCGTCGAACGAGCACAGCCTCATCGCGCGCGTTCCGCGAGCAGGAGGACGGCCAGGCTGCCTCGTCTCCTCCTTCTGAGGCCTCGCGTTGCGCGAGCACAAAGGGCAGCTGGTTGCTTTGCTCTCTCTTTCTCTGAGAATCTGGCTTTCGTGGCGCCGCCGGACTAAAACGGATCCAGGTTGCTCCGGGTCGGGGAGTCTTGTACACTTTGCTCAGATGGCTATTGAGGAGTGCTGGACAAGGCGACGACCAGACGAAAATGCCGAAGACGCCCGGATCGCTGATAACTTGCGCCGCACGATCGAACTGACCGAACTCGGTCTGGCTTTGCGCCAGTCGGTGGTGCAGCAAGGTACCCTCGTTGGCGATGCCATGGCACAGGTCATGCGCGAGATCCGGCGCACGAAAGAGCAGGCATGGCAGCAGAGTCCTTCCTAGTTCAGGCGCTTTCCACTCTCATCACTGAATTCAATCGACGTGGCCTTCACTATGCGCTAGCCGGGGGCTGGGCATACAGCGCGCTTGTTGAACCACGGGCCACGACGGATATCGATCTGCTCATGCTCATTGAGCAGCCCACCCGTGAAGGCATTCAATCTCTGCTCACATCCCAGTTCGACTCGACTGTAGTCCATCCTGCGCCTATGGTGTTTCAGGGGATTTCAATTTGGCGCTGTGTGGGTATTCGCGGTGGGCAAGATGTGGTTATCGATCTCCTGTTGGCGGACTCGGAATATCTAAAGACGGCACTCTCCCGTCGGCGAATAATTGTCTTCGGTGAACTCAACGTGCCGATTCTGGCGATAGAGGATCTGATTGTGCTGAAGACTCTGGCAGGGCGCCTCCAAGACCAAGCAGATCTCGAAAAGATCCGGGCTCGTCAGGATGAGCTTCATGTGGACTGGAGCTACGTCGATGGGTGGAAAATTAAACTCAATCTTCGTGAGAAGTAAATTGGAAATGGACGGGGACATTCAACTCTTCCGAACTGAGTAGTCCCATCTGATGCAATGATCCCTCCAAGCTCGCTCGTTATCTTTCAAGGATGGGGGGTGATTGATCTTCCACTGCGCGCAGCTTTCTCACCCGCCCACCCACTGGCACGCCGAGACGTGCCATTTTCCCGTGCGAGGGGAGTAATCAGGCCACCCCCTCCGTCTCAGCGAGTTGACGCCATCTGCAGAACGACGTAGCCTGTTGCTGGCGCTTGAACCATAGGAGGGGGAACATCATGGGAATACAACCGTTACAAGATTGGGCACTGATTGAACCGTCGGAAGCTAAAGGAAAGACCGGCGGGGGGTTGTTCATCCCCGACACGGCGAAGGAGAAACCCGTAGAAGGAACGGTCCTGGCCGTGGGGAAGGGGCGCTGGGAAACACCGGAGGACAAACCGGGTAGTAAGCCCAAAAAGAAACAGGAAAAAGAAGAAAAAATCTTCAGGCCTACGGTCCTCAAAGCCGGCGATCGCGTTCTCTACGAAAAATACAGCACGACGGAAGTCGAGCTTGACGATAAAGAACTTGTGCTCGTCCGCGAATCCGACGTGTTGGGCTTGTTGGAATAAGGAGAAGCAAATTTCGGCAGCGGGAACTCTCGATCACCTGTTCATCGACTCCAAGACACAATAGACAGAACTGCCAGCTCCTCCGAAGCGTCCATTGTACTGGCTCCATGCGCCTGAACCAATGAGGTACGTGTTGGTTGTCTTTCTTGTTTCTCACAAATGAGACAAGCGAAAATTTTCCCTTGAATTGGTTTACGTGCCTCGTTAGACTCATCCCCCAATCACTGGGAGGAATCCCGATGAAATTTGCCCCCATCCTCGTCGCGCTCGGTCTACTCGTTTCCATCGGTTGTGCTACGCCCCCTGAGGTCAAGCAGGCGTTGGTCGCCAAAGACCAGGCCTATGCTGAGAATGAGCGGTTGATGCAGCAATACCGGGAGCTGGTTGGCAATGTGACGGCCCGGCATCAGCTGTGGTATCGCTACGTTCAAACCCGTTTGAAACTAAATTTGGCGCTGCAATGGGCGACCACTAACCCTAAACTGACTGGCGTTCCTGACGCTGAGTTGACGAAAGACGATGCTGATCTCCTTGGCCCAGAGATCATCGCTGTCGTCAATGACATGCGACTCAAACAGCTGCCCGAACGAAAAGGTCCCATCGGTCAGATGGTGTTTCTCGCGGGCACAGGCGACATGACCAATCTCGTGCAAAAACTTCCTGAACTCATTGCGCGAATCGAGCAACGCGTCGCAAAGGATTCGCAACTGTCATCCACACTCGATCTCACCGTGTTCGACCAATACCGAACGAATGTGGAGGCGCTCCGGCGCATCAATGGGGTGATCAAGCAGTATTTGGACATCGATGTCACTCTGCCCCAAGGCGATGTGCAATCACTGGCCGACGCCTTGCAAACAATACGCCGATAATATGGGCTGCCCCATTGTGTAAGGAGACGGCTATGATCGTACGACGAATCTCAATACTGTGTGTCGGCCTCATTTTGGTGAGCGCGGTGGGCTGCAACTCGATACATAGCGGTGCGGTACGCGATCTCATTCAAGTGGAAGGAGCAAAGATCGATGCGGCGCAAATGAACATTGATCTGTTCCAAAAAGAAACAGAAGCCCGCATCAAATTTTTAGAACAGGCGCGTAGCTCTTTGCAGGAAAGTTTTAAGTCCCTGCAGATGCAGGAAGCCAAGCATCAATCCGTCCTCGCCTCCTTCCGCAATATCACCACGAAGAAAGGTGAGGCCGCCTATGCGACCGCCTATTTGGTCGGCCAGATCTACATGGCGGACTTTGGGATGGAAAAGGCGGTGTGGAATCAATTCGAAGAAGACTACTGCGGCTTACGCGATACGGCCAATGCGCTGAACGACTCCTGGAAACATACCGGGGCACTCCATGCGCAGATGAAGACCTTTGCCAACAAGTCGTCCCTTGGCTCCGTTGACCCGGAGTTCGTAGCCGCCTTGATCGGTCAAGCCCCTGGGCATTCCGGTCGTATCATGGAGATCCTGGATCATTCACGGACGGTCAATGACGCGTTGGAGGAAGTGGTCGGCGCACGCATCCTGCGCGGGAGAGCCCTGGAACGTGCGCACACCTTTACGGACGACTTGGTTGACCTTCTGGACAAAATTAAGAAAGACGACGGGCAATAGGGGAGGCCACCATGAATTTTAGCATCCAAGGAGTCGTCAGTTTTTTGCAAGACAATGACAATCTCATTAAACAGCTGATGGAAACTGCTGAGGGCGCGACTCAGGAGATTGTCGGATTGGCCGGTCGTGTCGATCAGGCTCGTGGCGAAGCCAAGGTGCTGGTCGACCAATTGGGTGCAGTAGAGTTTGCTGTTGGGAAACAGGATGAGACAAAGGTTCGTCAGAAAGCACTGCTGGAAGCGGTAGCTGCCTTGCGAAAAAAGTTCGAAACCTACAAGAACGATCCTCTCAGACGCGGCATTTATGCAGCCGAGATCTCCAATCTCTACGTGCAGTTGGCCAACACGTTCAACAATGAGACCATCGCGCAGATTGTTCCCTTTAGCAGGGACGAGATCTCAACCTATAAAGACCTCATGAAGCAGGCCATTCTCGATGCGGCTTCAAGAAAAAAACGGGCTGCCACCATCAAGGCTGCTGTTCAAATCTCTAAACTCGCCATTGGGATCGCCGGGAAGCTGGCGGTGTGAGCCTGTGAGACATCGAGGAAACTGGCGGACGCTTCTTGTGTTAATCCTGGCCGGTTTGGTCTGTGGCTGCAGCCTCGAAGCAAGATCCCGCGGCCCGTTTGGGCCAGAGGATCCGTACACTGCCATTCCAAAGACCCCACTCCCCAGCCAGATCGTGACCCCTCACGTCCTTGAGTTTACCGGTGACGACGCGGCTGGGCACATTAAACCAAAAATGGCCGGCGCCGCCCTCGACGCGTCCGTGCGGCGATCTCAAAATTCCTCTGCGATTCTCACGACTGCAGACATTGCCACTTTACGGAAGGCGGCCGAAGGCGATGCCCGTGTTGCCGCACTCTTAGGCAGTCGCTGGGGGTTCATCGAGGCTGATCGATTACCGCCGGATGGCAAGATCTCGTTCGGCTGTTGTCGTGATAGCGCCCGCCTTGTCCGGCTCGTGTATTACAGCTATAGCAACAACGTCGCTGTGGACGTGCGCATGAAGGAGGCGAGTGTGTTCAGTACGGCCCGCCTCGAAGGTTATTTGCCCCCGGAAGGGCCGCAAGATGTGCAACGGGGGATCGAATTGGCCAAAGCAGATCCACGTCTTGCCGGGAAGGTCCAGCCGCTTGAAGGGCATGGACTGCTGATGCACCCAGATCGGGGCTTCTTCAGGAACGATCCGGGATACGGGCATCGCATTATTTGGATTACGTTCTCGCAAGGACAGGATGGCGATCCTAAATATTGGGCGGTTGTAGATTTGACTGAGGATAGGGTTCTCGATGCCGGAGAGGAACCGCCTCGTTCGTGAGAGGAAAAGAGAGATGAAACGAGTCGCGTGGAGTGGGTTGATCATCCTGATTGCCTTGATAGCGTCTGTGCCCTCGTTCGCAGAAACTCAGTCTGAACACATCAATTGGGGGCGCTGGAGCTTCGACTGGGAAGTTCGGGACAACACCGGCCTGGCTCTTCGAGATGTCACCTATGCGGACGAGCCGGTCCTTGCGAAGGCCAGCATGCCGGTCATCCGTGTGAAGTATGTCAAGCAGATGGTATGGTGGAATCCATTTACCTGGTTTGGGTCGCGTGCGGAAAGCGGCCGTTGTGGTCCCTTCCAGGATCGGTTGCGTTCGCAGGATCTTGTGCCGATCGTGAACTGCGGCAATCAGAAAGTCTGTGTTGAAAGCACGACCCAGAATAACGTGAAGTGGCTGGAACTCGGTGCGTATGCCCGGATCGGTGAATATCATATCTATCAGTCGTGGCACCTGTCTGAGGACGGTGAACTCCGGCCGGTCGTCCAAAGTCGCGGGTTGTCATGCAATACCGACCACGTGCATCATCCCTACTGGCGATTTGATTTCGACATCAACGGAAACGGCATGGATCAGGTGTTCGTTCATGATGACGGAGGACCTGATAGTGGTTGGGGGCCTGGCTGGCGCAAGTACACGAACGAGCGGAATGATGTAAAAATTCCCGAGACCCATAGAACCTGGTTTGTTCGCGATCAACTGAATGGACATGGAGTCTTGATTTTGCCCGGCACGGGGTATGCGCCCTTGATTGATGATGGCGAACGTGATCGGTTTGCCGACCATGACGTGGCGATTCGTCGAGCGAACGTGAGCGAAGATGTTCCCTGGGTCTTCGGAGCTCGAGGCCAGCTCGGGTACGATCAAGATAATCAGGGTGTCCAGGAACAAGATATCGTGTTCTGGTACGTCGCACACCTTCCCCACATGGCTGCAATGGGTCCGACAAAATGGCTCGCCGCAGGCCCTATTCTGCGCATTCAACGGTAGCGCGGGCTGCATGGGAATCGATTGAGTGTAGCAACGTGCGTCGGTGGTCAATAGAGTGTTAGAAAAGAGGTTTTCGCTCTGGCGCCGGCAATTTTCTCTGTCGCAGTGATTCGTTCCCGGCACACTCAGATCGGTCCGAGGGAGCTCTGCCATTTGTATAGAGTTCAGGGGTTACTTCAAGACTGCCGGTCCACCGAATTCTCTGATCCAGACAGACAGATCGAGTACTGACCCACCAAGCTCCACAAGCCCAAGGATTTCATTTCCCTTGAAGCTCGACGTTGGCATCAACACCTGCCATTTATTGCGTTGTGCCATGTGAATGGAATCTGCGCTATTGGGTATTCAGCAGTTTTTATGCATGCGGTGGAAGTTTTTCGTGCCGAAGGCCTGATCGCAACGTGCCAACGCCAGGAGGCGTATTGAAGCTGGTAGGGACTGCCAGACAGAGAGTCTCTATGACTTGTTCTGCTGGATGTGGATACGATAGAAGGTGAACTCTCCAGGCGTCACGAGCGCGACGCCGACAAGACAAATCACACGACCATGGAGAACGTCTTCTGGGGTCATGGTGGATAGGTCACAGGCTACAGCAAAGGCCTCTTGTGCTTTCTCACCTTGCAGAGCACCCGATACCCATAAGGTGCCGAGGTATCCGCGTAGATATTGGATGATTTGCATCCAGACGAGAGGCGTATTGCGTTCATACACGACCCATTGGAGTTCGTGAGCGCACCACGTCTCGAGTAGCACACTTGTGACATCGATTCCGATAGCTGAACTGGAGGGGAGTCCTGCCTCGATATGTTCGACGGATATCTGGGGGGAGCAAGGCGCGCGCATTTAGTTCTCCAGTGCGAAAGCAATTTGGTCGCCAAAGATTCTGTGAAGTCGCTGGAGGTTCTCTGGCGCGATATACAGGAACTCGACCCCCACCCGATCGTCTTCAACCCACTTCACCCGCACCAAGTCACAGACCGGGGTCGATTTCCCTTGCACATGATATATTTTCAGCCAGAGATACTGTCCTCGTACGAGACGTTTTTTCAGGCGTAGCCCGCATCCACGAAGGGACAGGTCAAGGACTTCGCCCTCAGCCATTCCTGACTTGTCTGCTACTGCGACGCGGAGACAGACCGACCTTCGATCATGCAGCCGTGGATCTTTCTGCGGCGCACAACTATCGGTTTCAAAGACAGTGGGAAGGACATTCTCCACGAATACCTCTACGTTACTGAATTGGGCTGATACCTGTGTAATAAAGCAACTATCGTGCCGAACAACTAGCAGCTAATAGGATGCGAAAGAATGGTAATTTTAGGTGCGGCAAGGTTGTAGGCATGAGGAGATGTATCAGTATAGATACATACTAGAATGTAAAAAGATACAGGCCTGGAGTTCTCTCGCCCCATTGATGAATGCTTTTCCTGCCATCAGCGAATCGTTGCACAACAAGCGCGTATCAACGGACTCGGTGCTCAAATGCCGATATTGTGTATGAGCCAAGGCCTGTTGCTATGAGTGTCTACCCTGTCTAAGTAACAATGGACCAGGTAGCACGTCACTGGTCGGAACCAGTCCCTTAGGTTCCATAAACTTGTTCTACTGGCAGCATCGTCATGTAGCAAAGAAGCCTCATGGAGACCGTGCAGAGAGTCTGAGGTGTACTCATTAGAATACAGCTAATACAGTGCCTGTTACGGAGCAGTGTGATGTCGTGGGTCAAAGTTCGTGTACCGTAGGAGAAAGGTTACTGATCGGACCACTGATTCAGTATGGATTGCGCCTCCTGATTATGAGAAGGACAGCTGAGAAAAAAGACTATGCTGTCACAGCGTTCATCTGTCTCTGCACACCCCCTTTGCCTAGCGTTGTCGTGAGTGTGTCAGAAACTCTCGTGAGAGAAATATGTTGATACCATTTTCTTGTCTTATTCGAGTGCAGGTCGAATAAGGTTGAATCATATGGATGGAGTGGCGTTGGGTGTGGCTCATCAAAAAATCTTCATGAGGGAGTTGACTGACCTTGTTGCTTTTGATACAAGCAGCTTCGCTGTGACGACAGACTGTATCGCACATTCTCCTGGAGCGGTTCATTGCAACATTCAGATTCCTGGTCTTGGACTCGCCGCACGTTCTTGAAAACGTCTGTTGTCGGGCTGCTGTTGCTCGGGAGCAAGCTGTTGTTGCCCGCATCCGTGCGTGCAAACGAGCTTCCTGACGGCGAACTCACCTTCTTCAACGTGCATACGAACGAGCGATTACGAGTTCGCTATCGTGATGACGAAGGGCACTATGACCTGACGGCGCTGGATGAAGTGAATCATGTGTTACGTTGTCATCACACAGGAGAAGTGGCAGCCATCGATGTGCAATTATTGGAGCACGTCAACCTCGTGCACAAGACGCTTGCTGGCGCAGGAGAGATTCACGTCATTTCCGGCTATCGGTCGCCTGAGTACAATGCCTTGCTTCTCAAGCGGAGCAGGCGAGTCGCGCAGCACAGTCTGCACGTTCAGGGGCAGGCGGTTGATTTCTACATGCCCGGTGTCAAGCTTCGTGAAATTCGTCATGCCGCATTGAAACTCCAGTATGGTGGGGTAGGGTTTTATCCGCGCGCGAAGTTTATCCATCTCGATTGCGGTCCATTCAGGACCTGGTAATACGCTTCCAACATTTCCGCATAATTTATCGAGGCTGGTATCAGCTTCGATGGTTTGTCTGTGTGCTCAGCTAAAGAATTTTCTCGCAGGATGCCCCCAAAGCCTGTCCAGCAAGGCTGCAGCGAGTGAAGATCCCGAAGCGTACCCTCAGGAGTACGTTGAGGGGTTGAACGATGCGAGAACGCCGCTGGCGGGCTTTTTCAGCGTCCTTCCCTATCAGATCCGTTTGAGGAACAACACCGACAACGGTGGGAGTGTGACTGCGAGTGAATGGGGCATCCCGTGAGAGGAGACTGCGTTGGTGTGAAGGCCTCCCGCATTTCCCATGTTACTGCCCCCATAGACTGCGGCATTGCTGTTGAAGAGTTCACGATAGTAACCTTCGTATGGCACACCAACTCGATAGTGCTCGTGAGGAACAGGGGTGAAGTTACACACGCATACAATCTGATTATCCTGGTCCTTGGCTTTTCGAAGAAAGGCGATCACGGAGTGGGATGCATCGGCAAAGTCGATCCACTGGAAGCCGTTCCAGTCGTGATCGAGTTCATGCAGCGCCGGCTCCTGACGGTAGAGGTGGTTCAGGTCTTTTGTAAGCCGCTGGAGCCCTGCGTGCCGTGCAAAATCGCAGAGGTGCCATTCCAAGCTGGTGTCGTGGTTCCACTCACGCCACTGTCCAAACTCTCCGCCCATGAAGAGCATTTTCTTGCCGGGGTGCCCATACATGAAGCTATAGAGGGAACGGAGATTGGCAAAACGTTGCCACTCATCGCCAGGCATTTTGTCGAGTAGCGCCCGTTTTCCATGCACCACTTCATCGTGCGACAGCACCAGGACGAAGTTTTCATTGAAGGCATAGAGGAGCCCAAACGTCAGTTGATTTTGGTGAAATCGGCGGTGAATGGGGTCAAGACCGAAGTAGTTCAACATGTCGTGCATCCAGCCCATGCTCCACTTAAATGTGAAGCCCAGTCCTCCGGTATAGGTGGGGCGTGAGACTCCCGGCCAAGACGTGGATTCCTCGGCGATGGTCATTGCGCCAGGGAAGTCACGGTGGACCAGGACGTTCAAGTCTTTTAGTAACGTGACGGCTCCGATGTTTTCATGCCCGCCGAAGCGATTGGGAATCCATTCTCCTTCTTTCCGTCCATAATCGAGATAGAGCATCGACGCGACGGCATCGACCCGTAGACCGTCGATATGGTATCGGTCCAGCCAGAAAAGCGCGCTGTTCAAAAGAAAGTTCCGAACCTCGGCGCGATCGTAATTGAAGATGCGGCTGTGCCAGTCCGGATGGTAACCGAGGCGTGGGTCGGCGTGGTCATAGAGATGGGTGCCATCGAATTGGGCGAGTCCATGCGGATCATCTGGAAAATGTGCGGGCGTCCAGTCCATCAGTACGCCCAGTTCGGCCTGATGGGCCGTATCGACAAAGGCCATAAAGTCTTCAGCAGACCCGTGGCGGCTGGTGGCAGCGAAATAGCCTGTGGTCTGATAGCCCCATGACCCATCAAACGGGTGTTCTGTAATTGGCAACAGCTCAACATGTGTATAGCCCATATACTTCATGTACGGGATGAGCTTTTCAGCGAGCTCTCTATAGGTGAGCCAGCGATTGCCTTCTTCAGGGATACGCATCCAGGAGCCAAGATGGGCTTCGTAAATTGAGAGAGGGGCCGCAAGCGGATCTTGCTTGGCTCTCGCGGTCATCCAGGATTGATCATTCCAGCGGTAGGAAGAATGGTCACGGACGATTGAGGCGGTCTTGGGGCGCAGTTCCGATGCGACGGCATAGGGATCAGCTTTCAGAAGCGGTGCCTCATGATGGCGTGAGCGGATCTCATATTTATAGAGCGTGCCGTCTGTGAGTTCTGGAATGAAGAGCTCCCAAAGGCCGGTTGATCCGCGGTTCGTCATGGGATGGCGACGTCCATCCCATTTATTGAAGTCACCCACAACACTCACTCGAGCAGCATTCGGCGCCCAGACAACAAAATGGACTCCGCCGATACCCTGCACCGTCCGGAGATGGGCGCCCATCGTCTCATAGGCGTTGAAGAAGGTGCCCTCGGCGTAAAGATGGAGTTCAAAGTCGGTGAGGAGGGGCGGGAAGGCATAGGGATCATGCCGCTCAGAGACCTGACCATAATGGTCGGTGATGCGGAATCGATAAGGGCTTATTCCGAGCGGCCCAGGGATAATGGCTTCGAATAAACCAGCCTTATGGATGCGTGTCATCGGAATGGGCTGTTGCCCTTGCTCACTGAGGAGCAGGACTACATCGTTGGCCTCCGGCAAAAAACATCGAATCGCAACGGTAGGGGAACTGCCCTGGTTTATCGGATGGGCACCAAGAATAGCGAGAGGGTCCCAGTGGTGACCCTGGACGAGTTGTTCGAGTTGATCAATCGGCAAGTCTGGCATACGAGGGAGCTCCTCAGTTGTGTATAGGACGTATCGTAAGAGGGGAGAGCCAGGAATGGAAGCAGAAAACGCAGTGAGGTTGTCGTCTGCCCTGCGCAGCGTTTCGTGCCGGATTGACCAATGTCCATCGCCGGAGGTCTGTGTGCGATCATGCTGTGTGGCGAGACCTCGGAGACGATCTGTCGGGCGGAGTATATCGCAATTTTACAAAATGGTTCTTGACGTTGGTTTCAAGGCAGGGCATTCTAGCCCGCACACTGCGCTCTTCTGGTTGGGGTAGCCATGGACCAAGCCAAAGCTCAGCGGGAGAATGGACGAGAGCCGCCTCCCAATCAGAACTTCATCTCTGCCCCCACGATCGCTCTTCCTCAATGCGGTGACGGGATCCATAGAATCAACGAAAATTTCGCCGCCAATTCAATTGCCGGCGCTAGTTCCATAACAGCTTCTTATACGGGTATGTCTCCTCATATCAGGATATGGCAGAACGAAGAATAGAGGGGCGGATAGTGTATACAGGAACGAACAACGGGATCCAAGATCTCGAGATCGTTGCTATCGATTTAGATCCATTTTTTTTCGAGGACCAACTGGGTTCTACATCGACGAATCACAACGGCGATTTCAAAATCCCATACTCTCAAAGCCGATATAACGACTGGATACCAGGCAGAAATCCGGACATCGCTGTCCGCGTACATACGGCTGGAGGACGCCTGCTCCATGAAACGGCGGAGCAAAGCAATGTCGCAGATACAGTTCTGACAATTGCCACGATAGAAATACATCGTGCAAATGTTGAAGGGTGGCTGGTGACGAATGCAACGCTCGAACCGGCCCATCCGAAACTCGACGCGGCGGGAGCTCCGATTACCTGGACCCAAGGGAATCGTGTCGAGATCTTAAAGGATGGGGAGACGGTGTTCCCAACGTTAACCGATGCCATCAGTCAAGCCAATCGCTCCATTCACTTCATGAACATGAACTTGTGGCTCGGCGCTGGCCTGATTACCAAGTTCCCAGCCAAAAATGATCCTGTTCATCCCTTCGATCCGTACAATCCAAAACTCGGCAAGCCGGTGGTTGGGGAACGATTTCATGAAATCCTAAAGACGAAAGCCAGCACGCTGTCTTCTACCAATGTGCTGGTCCAAGACATCCCATTCGTCGATCAGATACCGGTGATTTCCTACCTGTTACGCCGTTGGGTCAACCCGGACACCGCCGACGAGGTCAAAGAGTTTTTTCGTGAAAGTCGAGTCGCGGTTCGTTTGTCATCAGTCCTCTCGCTTTCAAATTTTCCGACGTTTATGCATGCGAAGGCGGTGGTGATCGACGGTACCACCGCCTTCGTTCTAGGCTCGACATTTTCACGGTCCTATTTTGGCGCCGACGATCATCTCATTGATGATGCGCGTCATGGTGGAGCGCTGATTCATGACGTCAGTCTCAAGGTCGAAGGCCCGGCGGTGGAACACATTGACCGATCATTTACCACCTTATGGAACTCAGCCGACTCGTCCAGTTCTGCGCTGTCTCCTTCCACTGCACAACCCTCAATAGATCATCCGGGGGTTGGGATACAGGTCGTACGTACGCTGCCAGGTGGAACGTTCACGGCGTCACATACCGGTGGCAATGCGATCCCCCACGGTGAGACCGGTGCGCTCGAGGCGTACCAACGGGCGATCGCCAATGCGACGAAATTCGTCTACCTCGAAGATCAGTACTTCACCGCACCTGAGATTTTTCATGCGTTGCTGCGGCGTATGGTTCAGGTTGAGAAACTAGAAGTGATCATTGTCCTCAACAACGAACCGGATGTAAAGGGGTATCCCGAAAAACAGATTCAGCTTTTGAAGCAATTTAAGGCGGAGCTTAGCGAGGAACTTCAGGCAAAGCGGAGCCTTACAAAAAAGTTGGCGGAAGCGCAGGTCGCCAAGCAGTTGGGTGTTTTTACGCTCTGGAGCTGTAACGAAAAGAAACCGAAGTACGAAATTATGCCGATCTATGTCCATGCCAAGGTGGCGATCGTCGATGATGTCTGGGCGACCATCGGGAGCGCGAATCTTGACGGCGCATCGCTCAACCAAATCGAGCTCGACACCATCGTGCAAGGCACACTCGCAGGCCTCATAGACAAAGAGGAATTATGGAAGCGAATCTTGTTTGGAGTCATCCTTTTTGTTGCCACACCGTTAATCCTATTGACAGTCTGGGCCACCAAGATCGGTTTAGCGAGACCAACGCAACATGCGAACCCGCGACAATCTCGACAGCCAACCCGCTCTACGGAGCTCAATGTGGTGATCTGCGAAAAAGATGCGAGCTCAGCAGTTGCGAATACGACCGTGCTCGATTTCCGGAAGCAACTGTGGTGCGAACATCTCGGTATGGCATCCTTGCCAGTCCCAACGAATGGTTGGGTCGAGACTTGGAATCTACGCGCCGAAGAAAAGTTGAAAAACGTGCAACACGACTCTCAAAAGGCGGCAGGCGCGCGGCAGAAGCACCCGGCAAAAATTTTAAAATGGACGCCGGAAGTGAAGCCGAAAAACTACTTGCGAGCACTCGGCGTCGCATCCCTCGATCTGGTTGTTCGAGAAGGCGCTGATAAATTCGACGTCACAACAGGCCAGTGGAAGAAACAGTAGGGATCGGCATGGCGAATACCCTCAACTCCCTGACAGTCGAGATCGGCACCGTGCTATCGGCGCTGGAAGAAGCTGTCGCACGCTCCGCTTCAACAAAGGCCTACATCAATTTCCTCGGTTGGGAGCTGCCACCCGGCTTGGATGATATCGGGCTCGCCGGACTAGACTTCGCCGCATTTCTCGAAAAACTTCGGATCGTTACAGAATCTTCTGAACCCGAGTGGGAAGACGAAATTCTCATGGCACCGCGAATTGCCGAACTCGCGATCGCTGCCAATAACCTTGTGCAGGCGATTCGACAATTGGCCGAAACGCTGCCGACGCAACTTAGCGCCCATGGCGATTACGTCGCTCGGACAAATATTCACAAAGAACTGCCCAGACGCATGTTTGATTTGCTTATCGCGGGCTACATGGCCGATCGTTCCCCGCTGATTTTTGCTGTCGCCAATTTGCTGAATATCATTGAATTTAAGCATTTTGACGCGGACGAGGAGACGTTCCAGGTCAAGCATGTTCGTGCGATTATTCACTATAATCACATCCATTCGCTTCTTTCCGATCCTTCCGCTCATATGCGGGAGTCGTATGGCTGGGGCACAACGAATTTTGCCGTTCTGGACCTCTTGACACGAATCGCTCAAGTACTCCGCGCCATGGGTGCTTCGATTCGACTTCAACCCATGGACCTTCGAGTGGAGCAGGCGCTGCTGGCTCGTACGGTGCCTTCGACGGCAGAGCCGTCGCCACAGTTGAATATCTATCTTTACGAACAGCTCGGAGCGTTCGCAGGTCAAAAGCTTGGCGTCTCCGTGTTTGGCGTTCGACCTAGCACGGCGGAGTCAGCTGACGGTGGCATCGGGTTTCTGCCAATTATGCAAGGCCAAGCAAAGGGCGCGATCCCACTACATGCGTTCACGGATACGTTTCTTGAGTATTCAGCTGAGGCAGAACTACTCCAGCGAATTGCGCTGATATTGCGTCCGGACCACCCGCTTCAGGTCCAGAGAGCAAGTAGTCTTACCGATCTCACAGAGGGGCGTGTTGCTCTCGGAATACGTCACGGCGAAGTCGATTCGCCGCCGAAGGCACTCGTCACGTTGCCAGGTGGAGGCGTATTTAGTATACGGCAGTTCTCGTTGACGGGAGGGCTAGACAGAGTATCAGGATCAACAAGTGAGAGTTTTTTGGAGCTAGGACTCTCGGGTTGTCAGCTGACTTTTTCACTCTCGGAGTCCGACGGATTTCTTTCAAGTGCGGTTTCCCAGGATCAAATCGAGGCACTAGTTGACCTCCGTTTGGGCTGGACCAGTAGTAAAGGGATTTACTTTCATGGCGGCGGAGGGCTGCACGTCACCCTTCCGCTCCATCTTGTCCAAGGGCCATTCCAGCTAGATTCCTTGCATCTTGCTTTTGATATCAAGGAAGAAGGCTTCGATGTTGAAGCCAGCACAAGCGGGAGCCTGAGTATAGGGCCTGTGACGGTCACGGTTGATCGTCTCGGCTTGCTTGTGAATGTATCGTTTAAGGATGGCAACCTGGGATTCTTTGGCCTAGCACCTCGTTTCAAGCCCCCGACGGGGCTGGGCCTGGTGATCGACACGCCGCTGGTGGTGGGGGGCGGGTATCTGTTTTTCGATCCGGAGAAGGCGGAGTACGGGGGGATCCTCCAGTTGGAGGTGGCGGAGACCATTGCGGTGAAGGCGATCGGGCTACTGACCACCCGGCTGCCGGGTGGGGCGAAGGGCTACTCCCTCCTGATTCTGATTTCCGCCGAAGGCTTTGCGCCCATTCAGTTAGGACTTGGCTTCACACTGACCGGGATCGGGGGCCTGCTGGGGGTGAATCGGACCGCGCGGGTGGACGTGCTGCGGAATGGGCTGAAGCAGGGGACCTTGGGCTCGATTCTCTTTCCACAGGATCCCATCCGCAACGCGCCACAGATTGTGAGCGATCTGCGCGCCGTGTTTCCCCCGGCTCCCGGGCGGTTCCTCTTTGGGCCCATGGCCATCATCGGGTGGGGCACCCCCACGATCCTAACCCTCGAACTCGCCCTGATTCTGGAACTCCCTGCACCCGTGCGCCTGATCATTCTCGGGCGCCTGCTGGCTCTGCTGCCCGACGAGGCTCATGCCCTGGTCCGCGTGCGGATGGATGCCATCGGTGTAATTGATTTCAACAAGGGGGAGATCTCGCTCGACGCCGTCCTCTACGACTCGCGGATTCTGGCCTTTACCCTGACCGGCGAGATGGCGTTGCGCGCAAGCTGGGGCGCGCAGCCCCGTTTTGTGCTGGCCATCGGCGGGTTTCACCCGCGGTTTGCCGCGCCCGCAGATTTTCCCAAGCTCAAGCGGCTGGCGCTCAATATTTCGGATAGCGACAGTCTGCGGCTCCGGTGCGACGCCTATCTGGCCCTGACCTCCAACACCGTGCAGTTCGGCGCGCGGGTGGAGTTACATGCTGCTGGGGGCGGGTTCAGCTTTGACGGCTACCTGGGGTTCGACGCCCTCTTTCAATTCAGTCCCTTCGCCTTTGTCGTGGACCTGGCCGCGGGCATTGCGCTGCGGTATCACGGGCGGCTGTTGATGGGCATCCAGTTCGAAGGGCGGCTCTCAGGGCCCACGCCCTGGCAGATTCAGGGCAAAGCGACCATCAAGATCTGGTTCTTCAAGGTCACGGTGGATTTCAAGCGGCAGTTTGGGCCGGATGTGCCGCCGCCGGTGCCCGCGCCGATCGAGGTGGGGGCCTTAGTCCTGGCCGCCGTGCAGGACGCCCGCAACTGGAGTGGGACCTTGCCGCGCGGGGAGCATCCGTTGGTCACACTCCGGGACCGGGCGGGCAGTGGGACGCCGCTCTTTGTGCATCCGCTCGCGGAGGTGACCGTCCGGCAGCGAATCGTGCCGCTGAATCGCACCATCGACAAAGTGGGGAGTGCGCCGGTGCGCGGGGCGCGGCAGTTCACGCTGCACGCGATCCGGGCGGACCAAGCGACCGGCGCCCTGCCGCTGGCTACCACGCCGGTGCACGAGGCGTTTGCGTTGGCGCAGTATCAGGAGATGAGTGACGAGGCCAAGCTGTCTCGCCCCTCGTTTGAGTCGCAGGAGGCGGGGTTGCGGTTGGGAACCGAGACGGTGGCGTACGCCTACGATCCGGTCGTCGATGACGCTATCACCTACGAGACAGAATTGGTGGTACCCGGCCAGGGGCCGGAGCCGGAGCCGACGGCTCCTCCACGCACACGTTATACGATGACCGCCGCGGTCCTCGACGCGGTGGTGGGCACCGGCGCCGCCGGCCAGGCTGCCATCCGCCGACGGGGCCGGACTCGACATACTGTCGGAAAGCTCGTCGCCTAAGAGACACGAGAAGGAGACCCCCTCATGCCAGACACCACATCGACTCAAGCGATCGCACGACTCTTCTCATGGATGCGTCAAGGTTTGCATGCAGGGATGACAACAGCATCGAGCGGAATGACGACCCAAGATGGACATCTTGCCGTGCCGATTCGACTCCGGGTGAACAGTAGCAATGCGATTGATGTTCCCGTGCGACTCTATGGACCAGGGGATGTCGTGGGGATTGATCAGCGCGAAGTGATACGGACTGAACCACATCGTTTCTCGACGGACTTTGAACCCAATTACTTTCCGCTGATTGAATGCGACCGACCTGACTTTCCTTGGCTGTTCACTCCGGCTGCTGCCGATGCAGCAGGACATCTCCAACCGTGGCTCTGTCTGGTCGTGGTACGGAAAGAAGGATCATCCATTACCACGAATCCCACTCAACCCTTGCCGGTCTTGATTTGTCCACAACAGGAGCTTCCAAATCTGACGGAAGCATGGGCCTGGGCTCATGCACAGATTGTTGAAGGTAGTACGAGAATAATGGATCCTGCTCTGAATGAGAAAGCTCAGAAGGAGAGGGTGCAGGAGTTTCTCAAGAAGAGTCCGGAACGGACCGTATCCAGACTGCTCTGTCCGCGTCGTCTGGATCCGAATACGGCGTACCATGCCTGCCTCGTCCCAACGTTTGATGTGGGCCGAAAGGCCGGGCTGGGAGAATCAGTGACAGTTGAAGACGAGCGAGCAATGCATCCGGCCTGGGCGTCTGGCTCAGGTGCTTCTGGAAATGATCCCGTCAAGCTTCCGGTCTATTATTCCTGGGAATTTAGTACGGGAGTGGGTGGGGATTTTGAAGCCTTGGCTCGCCGGCTTGAGCCACGGATTCTTCCAGCTACCGTAGGTCTACGCTCCATGCACATCGGTGCCCCTGGTTGGGGTATGCCGACACTGTCGACGAATGCGTCAGGTTCGGTGCTTGGACTTGAAGGCGCGCTTCGCACGCCTGACACTGAGCCAACCGCCTGGCCGAATGAGGCACGCATCGCATTTCAAACCGCGCTTCGGAACATTCTGAATGCGCCGGCTGAACAGGCGCCACCGGGCAGTGAGATCGGTCTTGTCGGTCCACCACTCTATGGACAATGGTATGCCAAACAGCGAGTGGTTCCAGCCGGAAGCAATCCCCCCCAGTGGTTTCGAGAACTGAATATGGATCCACGTTCCAGAGTTGCGGCTGGGCTTGGCACACAGGTGATTCGCTTCGAACAAGAACAACTCATGGCCTCGGCCTGGGAGCAACTGGCTCGGCATGAGCAGGATAATCAGCGGCTGAAGCGAGCGCAGTTGTCCGAAGCCGTCGGCCAAGTGCTGAGCAAGAAACATTTCGAGCCGCTGCCGTTCAGTCGATTTTTGCAGATGACAGCACCAATTCAACACCAGGTCCGGGCGAACGATACCAGATCGCTTCAGACACCTATGTCTTCGGGATCTCCTCTGGTCTCAGCGGCGTTTCGTCGGGTGACTCGTTCTCGTCGTCCGGTCGCGCGGCGATTGCCCATGGCTGTGGAGCCGACCGTGAGTGAGCGTGGTGGGCCCGCGACTTCCGGAGATCAGCGGGATCGCGGGCTTCGTCAGATCGCCACCTTGGCTGCGGCCTTCGGTACTCCATCAGAACGACAAGCTTCACATCTTGACAGTACCTCGGCCACGCTTCTGGCATCGAATGAGGAACATCCGATAGGGACAGCGATCGCCAGGCTTCAGACGGTGAAAGAACGGGTGCTGCACGAGCTCGATTCACGCGTCACGGTGCTGTCGGCGGTTCAACGAGATATTCCCAACGCTGAAAGCACCGACCTCATTCGGTTTGCCCCCGAGTTTCCCCAGCCCATGTACGAGCCGTTACGAGATTATTTCCAGGACCAGCTCCTGCCGGGGATGGAACTGGTTCCTCCAAACACGATTACGCTCTTGGAAACTAATCCGCGCTTTATCGAAGCTTATATGGTGGGGCTGAATCACGAGATGGGGCGAGAACTCCTCTGGCGTGGCTTTCCCACCGACCAACGAGGTACGTATTTTCGACAGTTCTGGGACATCCAGGGGCGTGTGCCGGTCCCAAACCCGGAAGAGCGGGAAGGGCTCAAGGACATCACGCCCATTACCGCATGGGCAGAGACTGCGCATTTGGGTGAGCAAGCAGGGAAGGGTAGCACTGAAGGCCAGATGGTGTTGCTGGTTCGTGGCGACTTGTTGCGTCGATATCCACGCGCGATTGTCTATGCCGTGGAGGCCGTCTGGTCTGCGAACGGAACACGCCGAGAGCTGGGAACGGAGGAACGCTATCCCATGTTTCGAGCGACTCGCGCACCGGACGTTACCATGCTGGGGTTTTCTCTCACGGACACACAAGTCCGCGGCGCCGACAGTCGAGCCAACGGACATGCAGGTTGGTTCTTCGTGATTCAGCAGCAACCAACCGAAGCCCGTTTTGGCTTAGATGTGGCGACTACATTCGGTGGTGTGCCTGAACATTGGAGTGATTTATCTTGGGGCCACTTGGTGACAGATGAACAGGCGTTGAAGCAATTGGTGCATGTTTTTCTTGATGGCCTGTTACGATCCAAGACCCTCGACAATGTCCCATGGGGAAAAAATTCAGCCCATATGGCCAGTATTACCAAGCAGCGACCGTTCCGAGTCGCGGTACATGCACGAACGTGGTTGAAAGGCTGATAGGGGGAGCGATGCCGTATCTGCAACAAGAACAGACGCGGGCGCAAGCCGAGATCCAGGCTGCGGACGCAGTGGTGACAAGTCTTACGTCCCATGTCGATACTCAGCGGCAGGCACTGGTCGCAGCACAAGCGCAAGTGGATGCCGCGCAGAATGCGCTGACGGCACTTCAATCCCAGCGCCCTGCGCTCGATGCTGCGGTGTCGGCGGCTGATCGAGCTGTCATCGATCTTGATCGGCGGATCTCGGAACATGAGGGGAATGAGCCACCGCAAGTCATTGGAGGAGTCGAACCAATTATCCAGCCGATCGTCGTGGGCCCTCTGATTCGTCCAGTTCGCCCCAATCCAGCATGGAAAGTCTGGAAGAGACAACTTGGTGTGTTGATCCAACAGCGGAGCCAGGCCCAGGAGGCGGCGAATGGGGCACGTGCTCGCCTGAACGAGTTAAATACCCGCGTGGCTCAAGGGCAATCCGGCGTACAGGCAGCTGAGGGCCAAGTGGCTCAAGGGGGGCTGCGCCTGGAGCAAGCGAATCAAGCCCTTGTTGCGGCACGTGATCGAGCATCCGTTGCTCGCCAGGGACTCAATGACCTTGTGCGTCTCAGTGAGGAGATTGATCGAGAGCCCTTGGAACGCAAGGCATTGGAACAGGCCGCTGCCAAATTGTCCGTGCGCACGATGGAGTTGGAAGATGCATTAACCGTAGCGCGTGCCCTGTCCGCACAGGCAGATGCGACTCTCTCGTCATTGCTGAGACGCCGCGATGAGCTTGTGAACGGATTGGCAGCGGTGATTGCTCAGCTTCCTGGCGCGGAAACTGCGGTTCAGGCTGCAGATGCGGTGGCTGCCGATCGATTGAGCGAGCTGACGGCGCTTATTGAAGGAGGGCCGTAAGGTGAAGATCGTCACAGATTTTGGGAACGAACCTGGCTCCACTCCTCCAAAGCCTGCTGCAATTGCCGCATGGAGACGAATGCTTCAAAGACTCCAAGCGGCCTACGATCGAGTCCTCGACCGCGCCCAGGATGCGCGCCATAAGCGGGATGACTTATTACGAGATCGGGACCGACAACAAGCAGAGTTGAATACGATCAATAGTCAAATTCCCGGCGCTCAGGCAGCAGCGGAGCGGGCGCAGAAACAGGTCTCCGATCTCACCGGTCGAGTCGAAGAGCATCGCACGGCGCGTGATGCCGCGACCGGCCGCCTTCTTGGCATGGTGCAGACGACTCACCCGTTGGTCTTACTCCCAGTTCGTTTGGAAACCCGGTTCGTATCGAAGCACGGTGAGAATGGGAATGGAGAGTTGCTCATTCGCATCTATCCCGATGACATCCACATCGATACCCACGAACCTGGCCTGACCGAAGGAGAAGAACGCTGGGGCAGGCAATTCTGGGAACACACGACAGCTGCCGGCAGCGACACCTCGAAAAAGAAAGCGGCGTGGCACCAGCTGACCGATCGGTTCGGTACGAAGCGGGCTGCCTGGATTGCCCATGCCCTTGACCCGTCACAGACTAAGCCTCTCAGTCATCGCAATGACACATGGACTCGCGCTCCGGAGACAACGGTGCTTCCTGATCGTTGGGTGGTAACAGGCTATCGGAACGGTCGCCCGGTCTTTACGTTCTGGGGCGATCCGATCCCCGATACGTTACCGGTTGGGCCGTCGCCGCGAGCCGATGCAACGATGATGGGTGATGGGCTGCCGCCCGTGGATGAGGGTATGCGATGGATGATCGATTTTGATGCCGCAGTGGCCGTCGGCATGGGGGTTCGGATTCCGCTCGCCGGCGATCTCCTTCAAGGCGGTTTTGAGCGGGTGGTGGTCGTCGGTATCAAGTCATCACTCGATGCGACAGTGTCGGGAGGCCGATTGGCCAGCCTTCTGGATGCGCAACATTACACTCAGGGCTTGGCGTTTGTCCCACAGTACACCGCAACCAACAATACGACCGAAGCATCCTCGGGGTTGATATCGGGTGACGGACCAGGGGACCTGAGTTATGACGTTGAGCGTGGGAATGCTCTTGTTCAGACCGGCGCCGATTCAGGTGGCGAAGTGGTTGCCACTGCGCTGGGGCTCTCCAGCCAGGTCTTTGCGCATGTGCACTATGCCAACGAAACGGAACAGTCTGTGGCCCAAGCAATGAACCGAGCGCTCTGGCCCATCTTGGATGGTCCTTTCATTCGACAGCTGTCCGGTCAACCAGATACCGCGCTGGTGCATGAACACATGCTGCAATACGTCTACGCGCGGGGGCCCTTTCCAGGGATCCGTGTCGGCAACCAACCCTATGGGTTGCTGCCGGCTGCTTCTCTGACTCGCTGGAGGTCGGTGGATGGAGCGGCTGTCGATCTCCCTATTGTGAATGGGCTTCGTGCCTTGTGGAGAATCTGGACACTCTATGCCAAGAGCGCACCCCGTATGACGCAGGGGATCGATATGCCGACACTGCTTCGTCAGGAGGCAAGCTCCTGTCATTATGTGTCGACGCCACTAATGGACATCCGTCCATCATCATCTGCCGGTGCATCACTCGGATTGTTTCGTTCGTCCATGGCGGTCGATGACCCTGCACTGAATGTGCCGCCAGTTCCTCAGTATCTGGCTTTGCTTCGACAGAGTAGTGCGGACACGATTCGCGAGGAGCGGTATCCAAACTGGGATGCGAGGAACGCACCGCGGCCTCATCCACTGCTCTATCTCTTTCTTCGCCACGTTGCTCTGTTGATGGCGACTCGCTCAGCGGTTGAGCGCACGGCTTTTCAGCAATGCCTGATGCGGCTTGAGGCGCAAACGGTGGCGGTGCTCCAGTCGCTGATGGCTGAAACATTGGATCTCTGTACCCATCGGATAGATGCGTGGATGACCTCTTTAGCCACGAAGCGACTGACGACCATGCGTCAACAACATCCCCAAGGTCTTCGCCTCGGCGGGTATGGCTGGGTGGTCGATCTCCATCCTGGGCCGGCCCTTCGAGAAGTTCCTGCTCCACCGGGTGACACGAAAGGGCCACTCGCTGTTTCAGAGAGTAATAAGGGTTTCGTCCAGACCCCGTCATTGGCTCATGCCGCCACTGCAGCGGTGCTTCGCAGCGGATATTTGTCACATAAGGATCAAGGGGATGGTGAACCCCTCGCTGTGGACCTTTCATCTGAACGAGTCCACCGAGCCCAATGGATCTTAGATGGTGTGCGACAAGGACAGTCAGTAGGCGCATTGTTGGGATATCGATTTGAACGAGGTCTGCATGACAAGGGATTAGACCGGTACCTCTATCCCTTCCGAGCCTTAGCCGGTTTGCAGAGCGATGATGCGCTGGCGATAGCCAATGACAAGGTGAGACAGGCAGAAAAGTTGTTCAAGGAAGTCAATGCGTTGTACGAACAAAGCCGAGAAGCGGCCGCACGAGCGCAAGAAGCTCGGATGCTCAAAGCACAGCGGGAACGCGCGCGACAACGCTATCAAGTCGAGATCGATGCGATCACATCTATTGAGAACCAGGCGAATGCGGCGGATGGCACGGCTACCGGTCTTAGTCAACGTATCGCCGATTTGATGATTGCCAAGCCTCTGAGCGGCGTTCATTCCAAACCAGGCTCCTCGATTAACTTCAACGTGATTGTTGTCGAGAAAGAAGAGATTTTGGAATGGAACAGTCAGCTTCGTGATATGCAGCGGCAACAGCATCAGGCACTTCGTGAAGCGGTGCTCGCCCGCAGCAAGTTCACTGAGCGAATTGGAGTTCGTGACCAGGCTCAGGCCAGAGTTCATGCATTCAATGACCGAAACAATGCGGCCTCTATCTCCGCGGCTCAGGCGGAAGCCGACAGACATGATGCAGCTGCGAAGGAGTTTGATCGTCAAGCCGTGAGTAGGGAAGGGACACGCGGGAAGGCCGAGGCCGACCTAATGGCTGCTCGTGCGGCGTTAGGTGATCTGTTGAGCCGTGAATGGGAAAAAGCGCTCGAGTCGTTGTCCGCTAACAATGTCGTGGATGGGTTGGAGTTGCAGCGACGGTGGAAGGCCGGCAAGCAGCGCACGCCTCCGGCGCAGTCGTGGGATGCGACGACGATTCCATTCGGAAATGCCGCTCTAGGTTTTCCCGCGCCAAACAGTGAGGAGTTCACGCACCTCGATACACAGTTGCAGGCGCTGGATGAGATGGTGGACGCGGTGAGCGATGTCATGGTCGCTGAAAGCGTCTATCACGTGGTACAGGGAAACCCGCTTCGCGCAGGAGCGACGCTGGATGCCATTGCAACCGGCGAAATGCCTCCGCCTGAATTGGAAGTTGTGCGGACACCACGTACGGGAATCGGGCTGACTCATCGGATGCTTGTTCTGTTTTCAACGAGTCCTGATGCGGCTTCGGCAGGAGTGCTGGCGAAATGGAACACGAATGCCGTTCAAGTGCGCGCGCCGGCGGAGCCTCTCTTGAATGCCTGGGCTGCAACACTTCTGGGCGATCCGGCGAAGATTCGTTGTCGAGCATCCTATGTGGATCAGGAGACGGATACGGTGTTGCGTTCGACTGAACTTTCACTGAACCAGTTGCAACTCTCTCCACTCGATGTCGTATTCATGATCGAAGGCAATGAGGAGGCACAACGTTCTGAACTTGAACAGCGAGTGCTCGCTCAGCTGTTGCAGACGCGACCTGATGGCATTTCACATGAGGCTGAAGCGCGTGTCAGTTTCGATCGTGATCCAGCCTGGCCTACGGATGTCATGAGCCTTGGTGAATTGGTCGAGGTTGCCAGGACTATCCGAAAGCTGATGGCTGGAGCTCGGGCAATCGATGGCCGAGACCTGTCATTGCCGGAAGCGCCTGCCCTGTCCAAGATCGACGCGAGTGAATTCACACAGCGAGTGGATGGTGTCGTCGTTGCGTTGCAACAGGCCCAGGCGACGCTGCAAGCATTATTGCCTGGAGATGAGAGCGGAGAGGCTCCGAACTCAGATGCCCTTCGCTCATCCCTCGTTCGGATGGCGTCCTTTGGGATTCAGGGCGCCTTCCCGCTTTCGGCCACGGGGGATACTCCTGAAACGCGGAGAACCTTGTTGGTTCAGGCACAATCGGTTGAAAAGGAGGTGCGCCGGAGGTTGGACCAGATCGTGAAGCTGCCGGTAGCCGCTGATCCTTCGAGTGACGCTCGGCGAGAGTACGATGAGAAGCGCATAAAAGAGATCTTAGGGGCCGACTTCCGAATGGTGCCTCGGATCACTCCGGTGAATAGTCAGGCTCTGAGTCAGACGTTTGGCGACAGCCTCATCCTTCAGGGCAACGACCCACTTGCCGCGATAACCTGGTTCCAACGCTCCGCTCGGGTGCGCGATGGGGTGGGACGACTGGATACCGCCATGATGTATGCTGATGCGCTGGGTCATGGAACAGGATTGAGTCTGCAGGTCGGCCAACTTCCCTATCAGCCGCATGACCACTGGATCGCACTCCCGACGGTGCCGGACCAACGCATTCCGGGTGGCCGTCTCTCACTGATCGCCCACCTCCCGTTGCAGCGGACGATCCGCTTTGATCAGCCGTTGGCCGGGCTCCTCATTGACGAATGGGTTGAGGTGGTGCCGAGCCAAAAAGAAATCACCGGTCTGACCTTCCATTATGATCAGCCAAGCGCCTGTGCACCTCAGGCGGTTCTCGTCGCCGTTTCGTCTGATGAAGCCCGCACGGTCTGGGATCTCGATATGCTGGCCTCAACACTCAATGAAACGCTCGATCTTGCGAAGAGCCGCGCAGTTGCTCTCGACGGATGGACGGAAGGAGTATGGGTTGAAGATCAGTTGCCGAAAGGAGCGACTCCTTTCAGTGATGGTGAGTCGTGGAACTGGGTACGTACAGACCCTAGTCCCTTCTTTGGGGCGGTTGCCCATCAGTCGGGACTCGTTCGAGGGATGCATCAGCACTTCTTTCAGGGCGCCGGCTCCACGATGCCGGTGAGCGAAGGGGAAATTCTGTTTGCGTATGTCTATGTGGACCCTCAGAATCTTCCGAGCGAGCTGATGCTCCAGTGGAACGATGGGACATGGGAGCATCGCGCCTATTGGGGGACAAACCGTATTGCGTGGGGTGCTGATGGGACGCCAAGCCGTCGCTTTATGGGACCGTTACCGCCTGCCGGACAATGGGTGCGATTAGAGGTGCCGGTTGAGCTCGTAGGTTTGGAAGATCGGGAGATCAATGGGATGGCGTTTACCCTGTTTGATGGTCGCGCAACATGGGATCGCGCAGGGAAGGTCTGTCGGCCCGTACTATTCTTCGATACCGATGCGATCGACTTGTCGCGCGCGGCTACAGTCTAAACAGGAGGATTCCAATGCCCTCGATTGTGCGGTTGGAACCACGGACACATTATCCAGAGGAGCAGGGAGAACGGCATGGAGAGATGCAAGACGGGTTGCAGGCCCGTCTCCACGATCCTCTCTGGCTGTTAGCTCGGCAGTGGCAGTTTGGAGAGTTTACAGGTGATGATGCAGGATCGCCGGCCGCCGCGCATGTCGTTATGGAACATGCGCCCATCAGCCGGTATCTTCCCGGCCCGTTGCCTGTGAACCCCGCGCAGGCCAAAGCCAATGCCATCGATTATTCCCCGATGACGCTTCCGCTCGAGGCTATGGTTGAACGGGAACCTGTCGCACACGAGGGTCGACAGAACTTCCGCCTCTCAGCTGAAGCGGGGCTGCACTTCTTGCGTGTTCTGGAGGCACAGGGTTTGGAGCCACAAGCCACGATCGTATGCCGCAACGTATTTCTGACTGCCTATGGGCTGCAACCACCGACCGGGGAGGAGCGCCGAAATATCGACGGGGAGAGTCTTCGCTTTTTGAATATCATGGCGACCCGCGTGGTAGATGGCGCCAAGCTTTACGCCAAACTTGCTCCGCTCCGGCAGAACAGGAGGCTCGAAGCCCTGTTCGAAGAGGCACCGACTATCGGTATCCCGACAAATGTCCGGGCACGAGTTGTTCAGGCCATGACTATGTGGCTGGATTGGTCCGACGGACTCTTTAGTCAAACCAATCAACAGCCGTCTTGGGTCAAGGAACGACTGGAGTATGCATTTGCGGTGTCCGGCAACACGTCAGGAGGTGAAGTGTTGCTCAGCGCGCCTGAATACCTCGAAGGCCATCTGGACTGGTTTTCCTTTGTGGTGAATCCATCGATATCTCTTGGCGCGTCGCTGAGTGTGAAATCGGAGACCTCCACCTTTCTGCCGACACCTGTGACGTTTCGAGGCATGCCGGCTTCTCGCCTGTGGGAATTTGAAGATGCCACAGTCAACTTTGCTAAGGTGGACGCGAACCCTCATGATCTTGCACGGCTGCTGCTTGTTGAGTTTGCCTTAGTCTATGGCAACGATTGGTTTGTTGTGCCGCTGGAGATCGATGTGGGCTCACTGTGTCGTGTGTCATCGTTGATTGTGATCAATACGTTTGGTGAACGCATGCTCATCCCCCATACGACCAAAGTGGATGGAGCGGCATCGCCGTGGCGCATGTTTTGTTTATCTCGCGATCCACTGGTTGCCAACAGCGCTGAGGGCGATGTGGCGGCCTTACAATCCCAAGATCTGTTCTTTCTGCCTCCCGTTCTCGGCGTCAGCCTTGAAAGCGCGGCAGCCGAAGAGGTTCTGTTTCTCCGTGATGAAATGGCCAATATGGCCTGGGCAGTTGAACGTGTGGTCGAAAGTCCGATCGGGAGACCGCTTGACCGATTCGAAGCGTTCCAAGAGACGCGACGGCGGCAAGAACAGGCCACGCCACAGGCAAATCCAGACGGTCAATCGCAGACCGCTGCGTCTGTGATTTACGGCCTCGGCACAAGCGTCCCTGACTACTGGGTTCCGCTACTTCCCGTACAAGATGGAGCGTCGATTCGGCTGAAGCGTGGCGCACTTCCGCGTATCCAGGACGGCACGATCGAAGGGATACGTGAACCGCAAGGTTGTATTTTAGATCCAGGCCATGAGCTGTTCTTGCAGGACGAAGAAGTCCCACGTGAGGGAGCACGTGTCACGCGGTCGTATCAATACAGTCGATGGATTGATGGCTCCACGCATCTTTGGATCGGGCGGCGGAAACGGCCTGGCCGCGGTGAAGGCTCGAGTGGGTTACGCTTCGATGTTGTTGAACCGAAGTGACCGTGATTTCCTTACGACAATTCTTGGCCCGGAGTGTGTTCTGACTCAGTGAGACTAGCTGGTGCACGTATCGTAGACTGAGCCTTAGGGTAGACAGCGGGGGCAGGCACTGGCGTGAATCAGAGTTGGAACCGTGTGCCGCGTTGACTGCACAGTGCCTGCAGTGCCACATAGTTAGAAGGCGTCATCGTGGCGCTGGCCTTGATTTCATCCCCAGCCACTAAGTTATCGGGTTCTTCCAACATGACATCCACTTCCAACCCGCGACGGTGCGAAAATGATATAGCGATGTGTGCTAACCAGATCATGACAGCTGAGCTCGCTCAGCCAAGCGTGGTCTTCACGGTCTGCTGGGTTCCGTTGTGCCGTCCACAACTGGGCACATGTGCCAGGTTTCGCACGGATCGATGGGGCTTGACAGAAACATGTACGAGTCGTACTATTTGTACGTATTGTATAACTAGCAAAAGGAGCAACCACTATGGAGGCACTCACGGTCAGCAGAGCCAGGGAAGTGTTTGCTGAAACGGTCAACCGCGTGGCCTATACAAAAGAGCGCGTTATGGTTGAACGGCGTGGCAAAGCAGTGGTGGCGATGGTGCCGGTGGAAGATGTGGAACTGTTGCAGGCCTTAGAGGACCGCATGGATTTAAGCGATGCCCGGGCAGCCATTGCCGAAGCGAAGAAGAAGGGCAGCAAATCCTTCTCGAAGCTCAAGAAGGAACTGGGGCTATAAGGCGTGGGCATGGCACATATCATCGAGGTGGCGCCAGCCGCTGAACGGGCACTCAAAGCCCTGCCAAAGTCCATTCAGACTCAAATCGTTCGGCGCATCGACAAACTTGCAATTCAACCGCGCCCGCATGGAGTCGAAAAGCTCACCGGCGAGGACCATCTGTATCGTGTCCGTTCAGGAGATTATCGCATTCTCTACGAGATCCATGATCGAAAGCTTCTCGTCTTGGTGGTGAAGATCGGGGATCGGAAAGAGGTCTATCGGAGAATGCCGAAGCGTTGAAGACGCTCGATGCCTTAGTGGAGTTGTTGACGGAGAAGGTAAAAGGCATGGTGCAGTTGATCAAGTCGGCGAACCAGGCAATCAACAAACTCTAAGCAAGATGCCGCTCAGTCTCGGTTTGAAAGGGTCAGCCCTCACAGGGGGCTGGCCCTTTTTTGTCTGCACAGGGAACGGTACAGACCGCAGGCAGTATGTGATATGAGGTGTGGTCTCAAAAGGCGAAAGAAGTGATTCTATGGTGCGCCCGGAGGGACTTGAACCCCCAACCCCCAGATCCGTAGTCTGGTGCTCTATCCATTGAGCTACGGGCGCGTATCGACGAGGTGCTGAATGCCGAGTTGAAGCGGAAGAAAGGCTGCGCGTAGATACAGGCTATCAATCAGCTTCCTTCTTGAACTCAGCACTTTTGCTGTGATGACAGCAGTGAGCGGTTATACAGGTCTCTGGGCTGGCGGGTCAAGGCATCGTGACACATTATCGAATAGGGGCTTGCCGATGTGGGTGGAATAAGGGCTTTTGTTGCCTCATTCTGTTGAAGGCACTGATGTAGCAGTAGGGCGTCTTACCTGCGTTGAGATTCATTGTCGTAGAGATGAGGGTGATGTGTGCTGAGCCTTGCCACGTTTAGCCAAGAAAGGAAAAACGATGTTCAGAATTTTTCCTCTCGGGTAGGATACGCACTCAAGCTATGCAAAGGGAGGTCTCACCGATGTCTATGAGCGCAGTATCTCACCAACAAGAAATTCAACCAGCCGCTCTTGTGACGGATAGCCCGAAAGGCCGCTCGGAAGGGGTTCGGCTCATCACCCAATGGGTGGTTGGAACAGTGCTTGCTTTTCTCATTGGATCGTGGTTGGTATGGTGGGCAATTGATCTTCAACGGCAATTTTCGGCAGACGAGATCAAGGGCGCCTGTCAGCGTGTCATGCCGGAGACCGTGCAGCGCTGTGTCGATACGGTCATCATTCAACGGGGTGTTGCGAGACGATGAGTCAACGATGGAGACCTGCTTGCATCGGTGTGCTGTGCGCGATGATTATCGTCGCGATGGTCTCGATAAGTGCCGGGGAAGCGCGAGCCCAGGAATCTTGGCCAAGGGTTGAACTCAGCGCGGGGACGTGGATCAGCGTTGGCGATACCCGATGGGCTCATGACGCCTCTTCGAATCCGGGCCTCGGCAATCCAACATCGAAACTCACTTACAAAGATGTCGGGACGAACGTGATCGATTTAACGGGGAAGTTCTGGTTCTCCCCAAAGGTATTTGGACGTCTGAATGGGGGATTTGCGGGCATCGGTGGCGGGAGGTTGACGGACGACGACTTCGGCTCAGGGCAACGGCTGTTTTCAAAAACGATCAGTAATGTTCCTGAGAATAACATGTACTACATCAATGCCGATCTAGGCGGCCGTGTAAGAGAATTCCCCAATCACCGAGGTTGGCTAGACCTGTTCGGAGGGTATCAATACTGGCATACGGAGCATCAAGCTGTTGGTATTGGACAGGTCGTGTGTGACCCAGGCGCCATCCCTGGATTTACCTGTGCTGCAGCCGGTACGAGCAGCAATGAAGGAGAGACGGTGATCACGAACAGAGCGAATTGGCACTCGCTTCGAATGGGTGCTTCTGCGGAATATCGGCTGACCACGCGCTTCAGTTTGCTTGGCACGCTTGCCGTCATTCCGATCAGCGTGTTCGACAACAAGGATGTGCATCACCTACGAGGTGATCTCCAACAGAACCCGAGTTTCTCCATGACGGGCTATGGGGTGGGGGCTGATGTGGACGTCGGGGCCCGTTTCATGATTACGAGAAATCTTGCGGCGAATCTGGGATACCGGCTGTATTATAACAGGATGCTCAGTGGTGATCTCACCGTCCATCCCGTTGCCGCGTCTGCGGAGTCTTTCCCTCTCACACAGTTCGAATCGTTGCGGCACGGTTTCACCGCTGGTCTCAGCGTTCTCTTTTAACTATCGGTTTCCAGTGTTTACCGCCGTGAGCGCGACGGTAGCGTTTCGTCTTCGTATTGGACAAAGAGCCGTTTGGCCTCTGGATGGAGATAGCTAGGATGGCCGTGAGGAATGCCGACCGTGCGGAAGAGCGGTGTGAGTTTGCCGTTCGGATGGAGGTAACCGGCGCGAAGCGGCACGGTGCGTGTCGTGTGGCGGACCAAGTGGCAAGGAGTTGGTCTGATCGAGGTAATCCACTCGGCAATGTCATGCGGGTTGCCGATCGAGGCTGAAAGCAAGAGCATCCGTGCCTGGCTCGGACAGAAGATGATCGTTTCCTCCCACACGACGCCCCGCTCCGGATCTGCAATATATTGCGACTCGTCTAAAATTACCAAACCCAAGGTATCTAATCGGACGTCGATCTCACCGCCTCCTGCGTCGTAGAGCAGATTTCGCAAGATTTCCGTCGTCATGATCAGCAGGGGCGCTTGCCCGTTGTCGCGCCGATCGCCGGTCAGAATGCCCACTTGGTCAGGACCGAATATTTTTGAAAACTCCGTATACTTGGTGTTTGAGAGTGCCTTAAGAGGCGACGTGTAGATGACGGTTCGATTCTCGGCGATGGCGCGGCGGGCCGCTTCCACTGCCACATAAGTTTTTCCGCTTCCTGTGGGAACACTCACGACCACGTCGCCTTCTCTCAGTTTGGCGATGGCATCTTCTTGCCAGGCATCCGGGACGAAGGTCTGCGGTGGTGGGATTCCCAGTCCCTCCAGCCAGCTGGAGAGGGTGATAGCAGGCTCATGGGATTCCGGCTCAACCGGCCTGTGCGCGGTGCGACGCTGCGGCGCCGAGGATTTTGGTTTTCGCACGGCGGGAGCTTGAGGAGGCGGTGGCGCAGGGCGAGCCTGTTGTTCGCCGATCAAGGTCATCAGGTCGAACTCAAAGCCCGGGCGGTTCTCGGCAGAGTGGCGCAGTAAGACCTCGATCAAGCGGCGTTTGCCTGCGCGGAAATGCCGCTGGACACGCCCGCGCGCCAGACGGTGTAAGAGTGCAATCGGTTGTTGAGCCAGCAGTTGTTCGAGCTCTTCGGTAGTCATAATCCTCAAGTGATGAGTGACGCGTGATAAGTGATCAGTGTGGGACAACTCTTCAAGAAAACCGTTCTCCTCATCACGCGTCACCCTTCACTGTTCACGGTAGCTCTTCAAGCACGCCTCGGCGCAGGGCAGCAATGGCGCGTGAGGCGGTGTCTGCCAATCCCGGGTGTGTGCCCTTGAGCGTGTGCAGCTGTGACAGGAATTCTAAGGTACGTGCTAAGAGGCGATAGATATCCCCTTCAGCCATCGTGGTACTCTTGCAGAGACCGATCCAGGTTAGGCCGGGGTCGCCGATCCACCGTTCCGTCACTGCGGCAATGTCCGCCCGTAAGAGTGGGGGATCTTCATGCGGCGAGAGGGACGCAGCCAGTTTTCGAACCTGCCCGAATAAGGAAGCCAACCCGGAACTAACGCGAGGGAACATGCCAGGGCGATCGTCGTCGTGGGCGATGCTCGACATGACGGCAGCCAGCATGGCGGGATCGGCTCCGTTGAACGCATCGGCCCTGAGCAATTCCGTGATGAGCAGCGAGTGGTCGATGCGGATGAGCCGGGCCCATTCGCCGTCCTCGGTTAGACGGGCTGTCGGCGTGAGGTACCCGAACTGCTGTAGGACGTCGATCTTTTCCTGGAACCGGTGCCAGAGACTTGTGCGCAGCGCTTGGATCGATTTGACGTGTCGATGCTGTTCCTGCCGAAGTTTAGAGGCAAGGGGGTAGTCTCTTTGACAGGCGGAACGCGAAGGACAGGTCGGACAGGAAAAGTCGCCCAGGGTTTGCACGATGGCGTCTGGAATCGGTTCATCGTCCTTCGGAATCAGGATGGGAAGCTCCGGTAGCCTGCCAGGCAACTCCTCTAGGTGATGGAGTAACTCTTCCACGCTTTCCGGCGTGCACCAAGGATAGACCGGCGCATCCACGCAGTCGAGGACACGGTCGGACACCTCGGTCACCGTGGAAGCAGGAGATTCGGTAATGCCTCCGCCTAGACGAAGTGCCGTAATCATCGGGCTTTTCTGTCCCTTGCTGCGATATTGTCTTAGCACGACGCCGCGAGTGCGGCCGAAGCCGACGACGCGACCAGGAGTGAGAAAATGAAAGCGTGCGGCGACTTCAGGTGGTTCGTGTCTCCTGACGGGGGCCCGGTGCGATTTCTGTCGGCGGACATGATCAAATGTTTGCCATTCTGTGATCCAATCGGTACACACGCGTGGTCCGAATGGCTCCATCTGATCGCGCAGATCGTCCAGTTTGCGTTCCAGGACTTCGGCGCGCTGGTTGAGCTGAAATTGCGCAAAGCTTTTGGCCAGAATCGGTTGGATCTGATCCAGGGGATACGCTTTCAAGAGGTTGAGAACCATTGGATAGCTGATGACGAATTGGCTGTTGATCGCTTCCGGATGGCCGGTGAACCCTTTGGTCAATACGTTCAGATCGATATAGGGCGAAGGGGTGACGATGGCAAAGCCCACGAGATCTTTTCCACGGCGTCCTGCGCGCCCGGCAATCTGCTGCACCTCGCCAATCGTCAAGTCCATGAAGTCACGCGACTTGCGAATGCTGGATTGCGTAATGATGACGGTGCGCGCAGGGAAATCGACTCCGGCAGCCAGTGTGGTCGTGGCGAAGACGGCATCGAGGCAGCCATGACGCATCAATTCTTCCACCGCAATTTTCCATGAGGGCAGATGACCTGCATGATGCGCCGCTACGCCGATGCGCTGGACGGTCGGAATGAGCGGGTGTTCGGCGATGCTGGGATATTGGGCGATCACCTTGTCCAGCACAGCGGCGATGGCCTCCTGACGAGGCGGCGGGAGGAGGATGTGGCTATGGTCGAAGGCCTGCATCGCTTCATCGCACGCACGCCGCGATGTGAGGAATACGATGGCAGGGGTCAAGTGCTTGTCGCGAAGAGCGAGTATCAGATCAATCGGATGAATCGAGGGGGGCATGCAGTTTCGTTCCCTTTGCAATCACGACCAAACCGGATTCTGTGACGGTAAATCGCTGGGCATCGGCCTCCAGGTCGTACCCGATCTCTGAATTAGGCGGGATGATGACGTCCTTGTCGATGATGGCTCGTCTGACCCGGCTCTGTGCGCCGATGACGACGTTTTCCATGAGAATCGATTCACGCACATCCGCATGATCCTGCACATGAACGTTCGGCGACAGCACGGAGTTTTGTACCCGGCCACCGGAGATAATGCAGCCGCCGCAGACGATGGAATCCAGCGCCACGCCCATTCTTCCGCCCTGATAATCTTGCGAGAAAACGAATTTAGCCGGTGGAAACTGTCCTTGATACGTCCGAATCGGCCACTGTTGGTCGTAGAGATTAAAGAGGGGATCCACCGCGACAAGGTCCATATTCGCTTCCCAATAGGCGTCCAAGGTGCCGATGTCCCGCCAGTACTTCACATCTTTCTTGTTCGCGTCGACAAATTTGTAGGCATAGACAGGCCGATCGCGAATCATGCGTGGAATGATATTTCTCCCGAAGTCGTGACTGCCTCCCTCTTGGGCGTCGGCGATCAACTGCTCGCGGAGGACTTTGGTGCGAAAGAGGTAGATGCCCATCGAGCCGAAGGCGCGGGTCGGATCGTTGGGAATCGACGGCGGGTTCGCGGGCTTTTCGATGAAGTCCGTAATCCGGAAATCTTCATTCACATGGATGACGCCGAATCGATGGGCATCTTCGATCGGAATATCAATTGCGCCGACCACGGCATCGGCCCCTTTGGCGAGTAGCCAATGAAACATCTCCATATAGTTCATCTTGTAGATGTGGTCGCCCGCCAGGATGAGTACATAGTCCGGCTGTTCGGTGTCGAGCAGAAACAGGTTTTGATAGACTGCGTCGGCGGTACCTTGGTACCACTCTTCACTGATCCGCTGCTGGGGCGGAATCGAGGCGATATATTCGCCGAGTTCTGCATTCATGATATTCCAGCCTGTACGGATGTGGCGATCGAGTGAGTGGGATTTATACTGGATGAGAACGGCGACTTTTCGAAGCCCCGAGTTGAGACAATTGCTGAGCGTAAAATCGATAATGCGATATTTCCCGCCGAAGGGAACGGCAGGCTTGGCCCGATGCTCGGTGAGGGGCTGAAGACGCTCGCCTTTCCCGCCCGCCAGCAACATGGTGAACATGTTCAGCATTGCGGCGGATTGTAACAGGACACAGAGGAAATAGAAAGAAAGCATACTCGTTGACAACGCGAGAATCTGAGACGATACTACACAGGGTAGTCTGGAAAATTAGTGAGTACTCGAGCAAAGGAGTCAGCATGAAGCGGGATGTCGTGGTCACGTCGCTGGTGAGGCAGAAAGCGGTTCAAAAGCCGACAGTGGATCGCGCGGTCGATGCGCTCCGGCGGGTCGAGCATCTTGAAAGCCAAATGGCAAAGCTGTCAGAATTGGTCCGCGAGCATGCGGAGGATGTCGATCGATTGGTGCGTATTGTGGCTGAAGATCGTGACGTTATTCGACGGCAGCTGTTGCGTAAGCATCATGAGCAAGTCCGGGTCCGCAAGCATCTTCGAGCATCCAACTCTAAGGTGGGACTCGATTTCTGAGTCTGGTGATTTTGTACCGTCGATCCCTCCCCATGAGTCCACCTTCGCATCTGTCATGTGGAAAGCGACTCCTGAAACTGTCAACCTGTTGAATGTCCAGAATTCATCAGATCCTCAGACATCCTCCACGTTACGCTTCACGGGTGTTGCGAACAGCGCAGACAGAATTTTGAGGCAGTCTGCCAGCGCAGCGTCCTCGTCGTCTGTCGTGGGCTCTATCGCTGATCGTGAAGGCGTTGGAGTCAATTGGAGAAGGCCTATGTGTACTCAGGAGATGAGATTGTTCGGGTTGGCGCGGTAATATGTGCGATCGTGATGGGGGAGGAAAAGGGATGACCGTGCGGCAGCAATACTTTCATTCTTGGGGAATCGCCTTCTTCATTGTGTTGATTGGAATAGTTCCGACTCTATCGGCTGAGCCAATCGTGAAAGGCCGGGTTACCCCTGTCCAAGTGCCTTACGAGGCGCCTCCGAAGGGACAGGATCTATCCGCTGAATCCGTTCCCCAGAATATAAAATCGTTGACGGCTGAAGAGGCTCAGCGGGCGGAAGCACTCCTGCCATTGTTGGAAGGCGCGCAAGAGTTTTGGGCCATGGGCGAATTCGTACATCTCGGTGAACCATCGGTTCCGGTCCTGGTTAAAGGATTGACCATGGCGGGACCCCGTATTCGTTACAATACGATTGAAACGATTTCCATGTTGAAGGCCGCCTCTGCGGTTCCGGCTCTCGCCATGGCGGCGAAAGAACCGAACGAAATTCCGCGGGTTCGTGAGCATGCCTTGAGAGTGGCCGTACGATTGGATGGGGCAAAAGTTGTCGATGCCATTGAGTCGATGGCCCACGATCAGAATTCGTCGATCCGAAAGGCCGCGGCTTTTGAAGCTCGATATGTCAGAGAGAAAGCGGTGATCCCGGTTATGATTGGGATGATTGCCGATGAAGAGCGATTTGTGGCATTCTCAGCCGTGCAGTCACTCTGGATTCTCACTCGACATGAAACGGAGTTTCATGATTGGGAGACCTCAACCAAACAAGACCGTCAAGAGTGGGCGACTGAATGGTTCGAATGGTGGAACGGTCAGAAGGATAGTTTCGAAATGTTGGATCCAAAAAGGCCTGGCCGGGCTCGATAACTCCCCGCGATGTGGAGAGAATGGGGCTCTCTTCCCCGGTTTTTCCATTCGTACGCCTTGCAGGGGCAAAAAATCCTGTGTTATATTTTTCCGGTCTCTTCCTTTGTCGCGCATTGTTATAGAAGGAAATTTAATTCACGGTATGCCTACACTCCAGATTGCAAAGCTTGGGAACCCCCTTTTGCGCCAGATTGCGGCCCCTGTTGACCCTCGCAATATCCGCACATACGACATACAGCAATTCATTGATAATCTGATTCAGACGATGTTGGCCGAACCAGGGATCGGTTTGGCGGCGCCTCAAGTCTCGCGCTCAATTCAATTAGTTGTCATGGGGTGCGAAGGGGAGGAGGGATTTCCTGAAACAGTTCTGATTAATCCCAAGATCGTCTTCTATGGCCCGGAGCAAGTTGAAAACTGGGAAGGCTGTCTCAGTGTGGATGGGCTCAGAGGAAAGGTCACGAGGCCGTCGGTCGTGAGGGTTCAGGCGTTGGATCGTCATGGGAAATCCATGGATTTCGAAGCGACCGGCCTCTATGCCGTGTGTATCCAGCATGAGATGGATCATCTGATCGGCAAGGTATTTTTGGATCGAATGACCGACATGTCGACGCTCACGCAGCTCCCCGAGTTTAGTAAGTATTGGCAAGACGATCCTGTTCCCGTTATTTAGCAAGCCCAGACTATTTATGAATACCTGCTACGTCGTCCGATCCTCTCGCCCGGCGGAGCTTTTCTCGATCGGTCTCCTCGACGGACTGCAAGTACGCCTACGTCAACCTCACTTGCGAGAAGCCCCGGCGGGCTTCGGTCTCGAACGCCTCGCGACGGCATTCATGAATAATCCGAGCTAACCCGCCGTGAAGATCCTGCGCTTGTGAAAACCCTGCTTCGAGTGCTCCAGTATCTCAGCCCGCACCGTTCCATGGTGGTCGGTACATTTGTGTTTGCCGGGCTCGCGACTGCATTTGAGCTCATCCCTCCGTGGCTGATCAAAGTCATCATCGACGACGTGATCCAAGCCGGACAGACTCAGCTCCTGGTATGGGTATTCCTCGCGTTGTGCGGCGCCTATGTGTTGCGGAACCTCTGCGGGTCGATGCGGATCAGGCTGAATAATGGGTTGGAGCAGCAAGTCGTGCATGACTTGCACGTCCAGGTGTTCTCTGCACTCCAGAGACTCTCGATTAGTTTCTACGAGAATCGCCCGACGGGCGAGATCATGTCGCGAGTGTTAAACGATACCGAGCATATGCAGCGCATCTTCGTCGATGGACTCGAGGAGATCATTACGGCCGGGCTGACGCTGACCGGGATCATGATCATGCTATTCATGCTCAATTGGAAGCTGGCTCTATTGGCGCTTGTGCCGATTCCTCTCTTGATTGTGGGGGCGGCGCTGTTTACCAAACGTGTCCATGGGCATTATCGCGCGATTCGAAAGGGGTCGGCCGAGCTGAACGCCCTCTTACAAGACATGCTGGCAGGTATCAGGGAGACGATGGGTTTCAATCGCCAACCGTACGAGCAGGAGCGATTCGATCGGAAGAGTGATCGTTGCAGGCAGGATACGTTGAAGGCCATGTTTCTCTGGTCTTACTATTCCCCTGGCATGATGCTGATCGGAAGTCTTGGGGGAGCGATGGTGCTCTGGTTCGGCACCGCTGAAGTATTGGAACATCGTCTATCCGTGGGCGAACTTGTGATGTTCATTTCCTATCTTGCACTGTTCTATGTGCCGATCAATCAGATTCACTCCGTCAATCACATGCTGCAGCATGCGTTGGCTGCAAGCGAGCGAGTATTCGAAGTGCTCGATCTTGTCCCGGAGGTCAAGGATCGCCCGGACGCTCGTGTACCAGGCACTCGATTGCGAGGAGAGGTCGCCTTTCAGCGCGTTGGGTTTCATTATCGAGCCGACACGCCGATCTTGACCGACATCACGATAGCAGTCCGTGCGGGGGAGCGCGTCGCGCTGGTGGGGCCGAGCGGAGCGGGGAAGAGCACGACGCTCAAGTTATTGATGCGGTTTTACGATGTGACGCAGGGAGCTGTTACTGTCGATGGGCACGATATTCGTGATCTTTCATTGTCTTTCCTTCGCAGTCAAATCGGACTGGTTCAGCAAGAGCCGTTCTTGTTCAATGGCACTGTGAGAGAGAATATTCTCTATGGCAACCTGACGGCCCGGCAAGAGGAGATTGAAGCGGCGGCCAAGGTGGCCCGCGCGCATGACTTCATCATGGCTCTTCCTGAGGGGTACGATACTTGGATAGGGGAGCGCGGCGTCAAGCTTTCCGTCGGGCAGCGGCAGCGTGTGTCGATCGCCCGTGTGATTCTGAAAGACCCTCCGATCGTCATGTTTGATGAGGCCACCTCCAATATCGATACCGAGACCGAAGTCAAAATTCGTGAGGCATTAGACGATCTGACAAAAGGACGGACGACGATCATCATTGCCCATCGCCTCTCTACTATCCATGGCGTCGATCGCATTATTGTCGTGGACCACGGACATGTCGTCGAAGATGGGACGCATGAGGCGTTGATCGGGCACGAAGGGGTGTATGCCAGGCTGTACGACGCCCAGTTCCAAGTCTAACGGCAGGATGCTGAAAAAGGCCGCCAGCGTCGTTCTCGCATCGTTCAGGCCCTCAACGTACCGCAAGGGTACGCCTCGGGCCTTCACTCGCTGCGGCCTTGCTGGACGGACTTTTTGAGCATCCTGCAAGATTGGTTTCACACCACCTGCGCAGCAATCGAATGCTTGGCCGTTGCGGATGGATCTTGCCCGCCAGTATACTAAGCCAACTATTGAGGAGAGTCGACTGATGGTGTTGATCTATGAAAGCGATCCACTAGATAACGAGGATGCGCGCGGTCGGTTCTATCATGTCTGTCGTGGACGCATCGATCGGACGGAAATCCAACTTCCGGCTGACGAGAAGGTCTACGAATGTGCCGTGTGTGGGATCGATCTCGAAGCTGAAGACTTTTGGCTGGCAAGGCAGAAAGGGTCGGTTTAGCCCGCATTACTCATGAGCACTTCTGCTGCAATCGCCGATCCGCTGCTACGACAAGCCTTCGGTCGGCGGGCTCGCCCCTCGGCCCCTCACCGTACTGCACGAGCACGCTTCAGGTCCTCAGGGCTCCGCGCGCCGCTCTCGCAACGCGGCTCAGCGATTTCGCGACGAACTGTCATAAGTAATGTGGGCTAGGAGACGTTATGGCTGCGAGCATAGGAAGAAAAACTGTAGGCGTATCACGCGGACTCATGATGCTCTGCGATACCTGCCATGCCCAGGTGATAGCCGATAAACTCACCAACGAGAAGAATTTTGTCGCGGATGCCGAGACCCTCTTCGATACCATCTGCTTCGGTTGCACCGATATCAATAGGCCGCTGATCGACGACATGGCGGGTAGCGGAGAATGAGGATGTTGAAAAATCCCGCCAGCGTCGTTCTCACCTCGAAAGCATCCTCAACGTAGCCCAGAGGCTACGCCTCCGGTGCATTCTTCGGCTACGGCCTTGCTGGACGGGCTTTTTGAACATCCTCATTGCATATTGCCTAAGCACCTCAGGTAACGCATGCGTGACAAAACAGACACATGAGCAGGGACATGTCAGAAGCGCGAGATCTTGAATTACGTTGGCCGAAGGATGGTGATCGCCTTTTTGTTGCTTTGGCCTGGAGGCAGGACGCTCACGTTGCCCGTCACCCAGGAGAACGCTTTTACCGCATGCCGATGGGTTACAAGCGTGCAGGTGACCTTCTCATCGAGCAAGCGGCCGCTAACATTGCTGATCGCTCGAATGTTATCTACGCCGCGCTCTTTTGTTACAGACAGTCGGTCGAACTCTTTCTCAAGAAGCTAATCGCCGACTTTGGCAATGGGCAGGCGTACTCGCCGAAGAACACGCATGAGCTCAACCGTTTGTGGGAACGGTTCATGTGCATAGTCAACGAGCGTGAAAGTAGCGATACTGATGGCCTAAGCGTAGTTCAAAGACTCGTCGCAGAGATGCACGAGGCCGACCAAAAGTCAGATGGCTTTCGGTTTCCTACTGATTCGAATGATTTGCCATTCGCATTCGGCGATAGAGGCATTGATCTTGTTAATGTGCGTGAAGTCATGCAGGGGGCGACCAATTTCTTCGAGTGCACATATTTACATTTCTCATACCAAGATGGTGAGACAAAGGGTTCAGACCCTTAACCGTCCCATTTTTCGGTGGATGATGATATGTACACTGGGCCATCATAGGATTATCTGGGGAAACACTTACTTTTTTGTCGGTTAATTGCCGCATCATTACCCGTTACCAGATTATAAATTTTGTGAGGAACAAGGAAGAAAAGTACATATGAGCCAGATTAGAATTTTTAGAATGACCGCGTTAGCCGAAGGCTGTTCATTTCTCATCTTGTTATGTGTTGCGATGCCGATGAAGTACTTCATGGGGATGCCGGAGGTCGTGAGAGTCGTGGGATCAATACACGGAGGATTGTTCCTGCTCTATGTTGGTTTGTTAGCTGTCTTGCATGTTAGGCAGCGATGGTCTGTCATGTTTTTACTGTACGCATTCGTTGCGTCTATTATTCCGTTTGGAACATTTATCTTAGACAAACAACTCCGGGAGAAAGAAATCGTGACGAACTGATCAGGAGGAAAATTCTTTTTGTAATTGCAAGATTCTGCCGTTTGACCACCTTGGAAACAAAACAAAGCGGCCAGATCCCTAAGCTTTTCAAAACGACAATGATCTATGCGCATGTCCTCAACCGCGTGAACCGGGGAGGCGTTCGCAGTCCGCTGGATGGGATGTAACTCCATGCCAGGACGGGTGTTATTTCGATCCGCATAAGAACCCGTGATACATGTTTTCGCAGTCGTACCTCTTGAAACGGCAACAGTTACGGCGTATTGTTTACGAACATTAGTGGCGTGTTATACGAATAGAAATTGGCTGATCCTGCGCTTATGCGGATCGACCTAAACATCGTGAGCCAGTCATGACCAAGCGGCGCCACCCAGGATGAAATAGGGGTGACCCAACGAATTTAGGTACTGAGCGAGCTAGTACAGAGCAGGACACGTTCCTCGGTAATGGAGGAGTGGAGTCATGCCGAACAGAGCACCTCGATCTCGATCTCCCCCTTCATAAGAAGACATTTCACAGTTCGTTTTCCACTTGAAACACCAAAGATCACTCATGAAAGAGGTGAAGCTGAGATTCGCCTGGAGGCAGAGATGCGGGGCACACACGAGCAAGGGTGAGGAGACTTCTGTATTTGCAGGGAGGTCTGGGCTCGAGCAGCACATCCAATAGTGAGCCGACTTCCATCGACGATGGCATGTCGCTTGCGCGGCTCCCGTACAAATAGTTTCACTTCCAACCAAGGGAAAGGAAACTGAAGATGAAAACTACTTTGATGGCAATGTTGATCACGGCCACGCTTATGGCCTCGGCTAGCAGTTCCTTTGCGGAATTGGCATCGTTTCTACAAGCCTCAAACAGCGAGGAGCAGCTCGCGAAGGACACCAAACCGAACGTCGTCACGATGAAGACGGACGCAGGCGGAGGCCTCACTAATAGGAACGGTGTCGTTACAGTCCGTGCCGACGGGGCGTACTTCTTGATGGCGGCAGCGCAGGTCGGCGGAAAAGTTGCAGGTTCTGTACGACTCTGGATCAGGGTCAACGGCAAGGATGTAGTCAATTCCAACACCGAGCAGATGATTCCTGACGCGTCCTTCACCGCCGTTCTGGTATCCCAAGGCGTGCAGATGTTGAGGAATGGCGACACGATCGAAGCGGTCTACTCTGGGTCGGCGCCTGGCCTCGGTTTGATCGTGAAAAAGCCGGAAGGTGAACCCGTGGTGCCGAGCATCATTTTTTCGGCATTCAAGGTTAATTGACCACGGCCACAACGAAGAGGGTTGTGACCGGAGTGCGGCGGCCTTAGCCAGCCGCACTCCGGGTCGGGTGGTAGGACCGCCACCGGCGCCCGGTCGGTGGTAAGGTAAGGTAGTGTGCGCGCAGCCTCAGTTGAGCCGCAACGTGAGCCTACCTGATATGGTCTTTTCTTCGCCGGTGGCGACAGATGTCAGAGACCCTACCTCCTTCTCTGTGGTAAGTTCTCCCCATGGAGGCCCGATACATGAGCCGTGACCCCAAGGTCATGAGTGGCGCGTTGTGTTTCACAGGCACACGTCTCCCTGTGCAAAACCTTTTCAACTACCTTGAGGAAACCTCTTTGTTTGAGGAGTTCCTGCAAGACTTTCCCTCTGTGTCTCGAAAAGCTGCCGTAGCCGTTATCGAGGACGCAAAGAGCAGGCTGTTTGCAGATGCGATTGCTTCTTGACGATTCTGTCCCGGTTCGCTTGCGGCAGTCTTTACCAAGTCACTCGGTTAAAACCGTAGTTGAAATGGGCTGGGGAGGGGTAAAGAACGGCGCTCTCTTGACTCTTGCGGTCAAGGAATTTGACGCATTTCTTACCGTCGACAAGAACCTTCCTTACCAGCTGCCACTCGTTCAGACGCTGGAGCAAGCACTTGACAGTCTGCAGCCCTGTACTTTTATACGGGTTGGGGTATAACCCGGCATGGGGAAAACAAAGGGGAGGCATTCTGAATTTTCTTGGGTGACCGCTCGGATTTTATACTCCATGAGGAAGAAGGAAGAACAGTAACTATGACCCAGATCAGAGTGTTTAGAATGATTGCCTTAGCCGAAGGGATTTCATTTCTCACCTTGTTATGCATTGCCATGCCGATGAAGTACTTCATGGGGATGCCGGAGGTTGTGAGAGTCGTGGGCTCAATACATGGAGGATTGTTCCTGCTCTATGTCGGCCTGTTGGCCGCAATACATTTTCGGCAACGATGGTCTTTCATGTTTTCACTGTATGCATTTGTGGCGTCTGTCATTCCGTTTGGAACATTTGTGTTGGATAAGCAACTTCGGGAGAAAGAAGCTGTAGCGAACTGATCACGAAGGAAAATTCTTTACCGGCAGGTTTTCCCATCGAAGTGAAGGCAGCTTGTCTCTCCTGACTTTACTTTCCAGGTTTTCAATAGCGGTGCTTGTCCGTTCTCTCTCATCTCGACAACGAAATCCACGAGACCTGAGATTGGCAGCTTTTCGATATGAGGCTTGGCCGTGTCCGGAGCATCTATCCAGAATATCCCGCCGAGGGTCGAAATCAAGACGCGATGCGTGTCTACGTCGACTTGAATGACCGGGCTGTAGAAACTTTTGTCCTCGGCAAAACTAGGGGACGCGATCAGACTGAGGAGAGAGAGACTATAGAAGACCGAGAGAAGCCGTGTACGTCCATTTGGCATGATGAGCTCTCTTTCTTGCGAGAGAAATCAGAGGAACATTATCGCACTAGGGTCTAGTGGAAACAAACTGGAAATTATTGAGCGAGGCTACGTTCTTGGCACTGCAAGCGGGCTATAAAAACTTGTTAGCGTGAGTTTTGATGATCGGTATGTATACCACAGTAGGATTAAGCTCCCGCAGGCTTGTCAAAATGGTCATCCAACAAGGCCGCAGGTAAGTCAAAACCGGAAGCGTACCCTCAGGGGTACGTTGAGGATTTTGACGAGCCGAGAACGATGTTGGGGGCCGTTTTCACAAGCCTGCTAGGCCAGTGTTGTGATGTGCGCCTGCGTGACCGTTCCCCCCGTAATCCAGTATCCGCGGATATCCGGCTTGGATTTTTCCATGAGAGAGATGAGCAGATAGGCGGGAATGGGCAGGTTAATCTTTGGCCAAATCTCTTCGTAGTCGGTAGCGATCTTGATATCGGTAGTCGAAGGGCGTGCCGGGTCGTGAGGATGAGAGTGGTAGACCACTTGCAGGTCGAGCCCTTTGTTTCGAATGTCTTTCTTCGCCACGGAAAAATCTTGCATATCCATCACGAAGGCGATCTCGGCTCGTTCGGCTGGTGATAGTCGTTCCAAATGCGCCACCTTTGCCGGATCGAAGGACGACAATTTCTCAGCTCCTTCGAGTGCCACAATATTCTTGATCCGGTAGACATGGGTGACAGTCCCGTTGGTTCCAGCCAGAAGCCCGCAACATTCATAGGGGTCGAGTTCCCTGGCGTGGGCCACCATGTCGTCGAGGATCGATTGAGGGATGATGAGATCAGACACGATAGTTAGATGGTGCAGCTGACAGTATAGTCCATGCTGAGATTTGTGATCTTCGGATTCTGGCTGCAGAGCGGACAGGCTGGGTCTTTGGGGCGTCTGACTTTTCTGAATTTCATCTCGAGGGCGTCGTAGATCAAGAGGCGATCGGCCAATGTTTCACCGATGCCGAGAATTTCCTTGATCGCTTCCGATGCCTGAAGAATGCCCATGGTTCCGGCGAGAGCGCCTAACACGCCGGCTTCTTGGCAATTCGGCACGAGTCCTGCCGGCGGTGGCTCCGGGTAGAGACAGCGGTAGCAGGGATAGCCGGCATGAGGCTTGATCGTCGTGAGTTGGCCTTCAAACCGGAACATACTGGCAGAAATAAGCGTCTTTTTGGCGAAGAAGCAGGCGTCATTCACCAGAAAACGTGTTGCAAAGTTGTCGGAACCATCCAGCACCATGTCGAACTGGGAGACCAGCGAAAGAATATTGTCGCTGTCGACATTCTGGTGATAGGTCTTGATCGTAATCTCCGGGTTAATTGCGGACAGGGTTTTTCTGCCGGACTCTACTTTCGCCATACCGACCGTTGCTGTGGAGTGCAGGATTTGGCGTTGTAAGTTCGAAAGATCAACAACATCGCCATCAACGAGACCAATTGTACCCACGCCAGCGGCGGCGAGATAGAGTCCGGCAGGCGAGCCGAGCCCTCCGGCGCCGATAAGCAAAACTTTGGCCTTGGCCAGCTTCATCTGGCCCTTGCCGCCCACGTCGCTCAGAATAATTTGACGACTGTATCGTTCTATCTGCTGTTCAGTGAGTTCCATAAAGTCTGTGATCAGTGATGTGTGATGCGCGACGAGTTAGGATTCATAATTTGGTAGAGCCTTCCTTGAGAGTACCCATCACTCATCACACGTCACTTCTCACTCCCCCTATTCCACGACATTCAATTCGATCGGGTCGACGACGACGCCTTTCGTGCGAAGGCCTACGATCGCCCGTTCGATTTCTGTGCTGTCGCCGGTCAGCTCAAGATCCATCCATCCGGTGGTTTCACGCACATCGGCGCGCCGGACGTTGGTGACGACTTTGTACTCGTGGCCGATCTGATAGATCACCGGTTCTTTGATCTTGTCTTCTGGGAACTGAACGTGCACTTTCACATGCGGCATGATGTACCTCCTGCAATGGCGGGCACGATCGACACTTCGTCCCCGTCTTTGAGCGACGTCTCTTTGCCCTTGAGGAATCGAATGTCTTCCTCGTTGACGTAAATGTTCACAAATCGGCGGAGCTCACCCGTGTCGTCGCAGAGGCGATCTTTCATGCCGGGATACGCGGTATTGAGCGCCTCGATCATCTCAAGCACGCTCGCGGCTTTTGTTTCGATTTCTCCCTGGCCCTTGGTCAGCGGGCGTAGCGGAGTCGGAATGCGAACTTTAATCATGAGTCACCACCACCGTTCTTGCCCATTTTAAATGTTTTCTCAAATGCAACTAGACTTGGTTGAATGCGAACCGGCCGTCCAACGGCATCGATCACAGCTTCCTGGGTTTTTAAACCGTTTCCGGTGATATAGGCTACGGTCAGATCGCCTTTCTTAATCGTGCCGTTCTTCACCAGCTTTTGGAGTACACCGATTGTCACACCCCCGGCCGTTTCTGCGAAGATTCCTTCCGTCTGCGCCAGCAGTTTGATGCCCTCCACGACCTCGTCGTCTGTCACCATGTCCATGGAACCCTTGCTCTCGGCTGTGGCCTTCAGGGCATAGTACCCGTCTGCTGGATTCCCGATCGCCAAGGACTTGGCGATAGTTTTGGGTTTCACCGGTTTGAAAAAATCCCGCCCTGCCTTAAACGCGGTAGAAATCGGTGAGCAACCTTCAGCCTGCGCTCCGTTGATTTTGGTCCTCACTTCATCGATCAATCCCACATATTTCATTTCGTGGAGACCCTTCCAGATTTTAGTCAAGAGCGAGCCGGACGCCATCGGGATGACGACCTGGTCTGGCGTGCGCCAGCCGAGTTGCTCGACGGTTTCGAATGCCAACGTCTTCGAGCCTTCCGCATAGTAAGGGCGGATATTGATGTTGACGAACGCCCAGCCGTGCTCGCCGGCGATTTCGCTACAGAGCCGATTCACATCGTCGTAATTGCCTTCGATCTCGACCACATTGGGTTTATAGATCAAGTTGCCGAGCACCTTCGCGGCTTCCAGATCGCCCGGGATAAACACGTAACAGCGCATCCCTGCCGCAGCCGCATGAGCGGCGACAGAATTGGCTAGATTGCCGGTCGAGGCGCAGGCAATCGTTTCAAATCCTAACTCTCGCGCCCTGGTAATGGCGACGGCCACAACCCGATCTTTGAACGAGAGCGTGGGGTGATTGACTGTATCGTTCTTGATGTAGAGCTCGTCCAGTCCGAGGTGGGCGCCAAGATTTTTCGCGCGCACCAGCGGGGTCATCCCGGCATGGAGGCCGAGAAAGGTGGGCCCCTCTACCGGCAGGAGATCGGCATAGCGCCAGATGCTATGTGGGCCGTCCTGAATCTTTGTGCGGGACACATTCTTCTTGATCTCCTCGTAGTTATATTTCACCTCGAGGGGGCCAAAGCACATTTCGCAGACATGGATCGCTTTCGTTGGGTATTCTTTTCCGCACTCACGACAGACTAGGGCTTTCATTGTAGCCATGGCGATTCCACCTTACTCAGTCAATAATTACGGCCGGACGGCACAGCCGGCAAACGGATCGCCGTCATCGAACAATTCGGTAATCGTCGGATGTGCGCCGCACAGCGCACAGTCAGGATTGCGTTTCACTTTAATTTCTCTGAACAGGGTCTTGCGCGCATCGAAATCCAGGAGTCGGTTCGTCAGAGGATGACCGATACCAAGGATGAGTTTCAAGGCCTCTGTGGCTTGGATTGTGCCAATGATGCCGGCTAATACGCCGATCACGCCTGCCTCCTGGCAGGAGGCGACCAGCCCAGCCGGCGGCGGAGTCTTAAAGACGCAACGATAGCAAGCAGACTGTTTCGGCACAATGGTCGTCACCCGGCCATCGAAACGAAGGATGCCACCGTGGACTAACGGTTTTCCAGCAAAAAAACAGGCGTCGTTGATAAGGAACTTGGCCGTAAAGTTGTCGACCCCGTCGATGACAATGTCGTAATCACTAATGATTTTCAACGCATTGCCGGCCGTCAGACGCTCTTCGTACATTGCGACCTGGACGTCCGGGTTCAACGCTTGAATCTTCTCTTTGCCAGAGACGACTTTCGGGCGGCCGACGTCCGATGTATGGTGGAGAATCTGTCGTTGAAGATTGGTGAGGTCCACAACATCGCTATCGATGAGGCCGATGGTCCCAATACCGGCTGCGGCCAGATAGAGCGCTGCCGGCGAACCAAGGCCCCCCGCGCCGACCAGGAGAATCTTGGCCTTCGCGATCTTCTTTTGCCCTTTGCCTCCCACCTCCGGTAGGAGAATGTGACGGCTGTAGCGGCTAATTTGGTCTTCAGTAAATTCCATACGGGCCTTGTTAAACGTGAAAGGTAAACCGTGAGAAGTTGTGCGTTCTTCTCGAAGATGCTCTGAACCTTTTACGTCTTACTTTTCACGTCTCACGCTAGATGTTGAAGTACTTTTCGATGCTAATATACCGCTCTCCGGTGTCGCACAGGATGGTGACGACGTTCTTACCTGGTCCCAGTTCCTGGGCTACTTTCTGTGCAGCGAACACGTTGGCTCCGGCAGAAATGCCCACCAAGAGGCCCTCTTTTTTTGAGAGCTGCTTGGCCGTTTGATAGGCCTCGTCATCGGTTACGGTCATGACACGATCGATAATGGTCCGGTTCAAGACTTTCGGGATGAAGCCCGCGCCGATGCCTTGAATCTTATGGGGTCCTGGCTCTCCGCCTGATAAGACCGGTGACCCAGCCGGTTCAACTGCGATGACCTGCACGTTGGGATTCCGCTCTTTGAACAGTTCCCCGCATCCGGTAATGGTGCCGCCAGTCCCTACTGCCGCTACAAATGCATCGATCTTTCCGTCGAGCGCCTCTAGAATCTCGATCGCCGTGGTCTTTTTATGCATAGCCGGGTTAGCCGGGTTGGAAAACTGATCCGGCATAAAGTATGAGGGATTCTGCGCAATAATGCTTTCCGCCTCGCGGATCGCACCCTTCATCCCTTCCCAGGCCGGGGTCAAGACGAGCTGCGCGCCATAGGACGATAAGAGGCTCGCCCGCTCCATGCTCATGCTCTCCGGCATCACGAGAATCAGTTTATACCCACGGACCGCAGCGACTAAGGCTAGGCCGATTCCGGTGTTTCCGCTGGTCGGCTCGACAATTGTACCGCCAGGCTTTAATGCGCCCAGTCGTTCGGCCTCGTCGATCATATTGAGGCAGATTCGGTCCTTGACACTTCCACCCGGATTGAAGAACTCGACTTTTCCGTAGATTGTTGACCCGCCAACAGGGGACAACCGGTTTAGGCGGACGAGGGGAGTTCGTCCGATGAGTTCGGTAATGTCTTTATGCAGGGTGCTCGTCACCGGCCACCTCCCATATAAAACAGAAACTCAACCCGGTCGCCGTTGTTCAAACTGGTGGTGGCGAGGTGATTCCGGTCCAAGACAGCGTCGTTGACTTCGACGGCAACCATGTGTGGTTCAATTTTTTTGGCCTGGAGAAGATCGAGGACCGTTCCTCCTGAAATCTCTTCCGTCTTCCCATTGATTGTGACCTGCATTGAAGACTCCTAACATGGCCAAGAAATTAAACAATTTCAACACGCTATCAAAGGGACTTTGCCAATGTCAAGGCAACGAAACCGGAGGCCTCTCGGCTTGACTTTGTCTGCAATCCGCCGCCACTATGCCAGCATTTGGAAGCGCGATGACATGTGGAAACGCAATTTCATGTTCAGGTCTGCAGAGGCTCTTCCGCTCGAAGAATCTGAAAACGAGCTCTTTCACGATACCGATCCCGCCATGGATAGCACCGGGCTCCAGTTAGAGAAGTTTTTATCGGTTTGGATTCAAGGTGATGGAGAGGATGATATCCCGACAGCCTTCACAAACATGTATGTCCGCACAGCGACATTGGATTTCCAGAAGCGGGTTGGGTTTCTGCAGCCTCTCCAAGGGCGGTCTCACCAGATCAAGCAACTGCTCACGCCTGGTCAAAAGCAATTTCTACAGCGGTGGCTTGCTACCTCGGCTCCTCAGGCCTGGGAGACGACTGACGATCATTTCAAGATGTTATTCGAGCTCGAATGACTCCGGCCTACCATCTGCCGCCGGTGAATGCAGTCAGGTTTCGCCGGGTCGCGCTGGCGTGGGCTCTCATCGTCCTGTCGCTTGTGTCGCCATTCGGGGTCGGATGGGGCGCGACGGTGGAGGTCTATTACGGTCCTGACGACGCGCCGCTCGATCGCCTCACCGCGCTCTATCGGCACGCCACGCGCTATCTCTATGTGGCGGCCTATGGGCTCACCTCTCCGCGCGCGGTGGAGGCCATGGTCGCAGCGAAGAAGCGCGGAGTTGATGTGCGTCTGATCACTGATCGCCAGCGCACCGAGGATGTGAAACAGCGCACGGCCCTCCACACACTGCATTTGGCTGGTATCCCGATCCTCGTGAATGAGCACGATGGGCTGATGCACCTGAAACAGGTTGTGATTGACGATGACGTGAATACAACCGGCTCGATGAATCATACGACGAGCGGTAATCGCTATAACGATGAGCGGCTTGACGTCATTACCGATCATGCGATTACTGTGAAGGCTCGGGAGAAGTTCCTGGCGATGTGGAACGATCGCACGCGATACCGGAGTTGGAAATAAACGAAAAAGTTGAGGTTCAGGCCACGATTGAGGAAGATGGAGAAGGAACCGTTTGTCCAAGCGCGGCTTTACTCTCAAGCTCAAGTGTGACTGTTGCCTATCTGTGTGAGACGTGATGACTGAAGAGACCGACGTCGTGATGGTGGGGGCAGGAGGTGGCGGAGCTGTCTTGGCCCTGGCGCTGGCGAAGCAAGGAATCCGCACCGTCGTATTGGATCAGGCGACTGGCCCGCCCAAGGGCTTGCGGGGAGAAATTCTCCAACCGAACGGACAGCGCGTACTCGATCGTTTGGGTGTGTTGCAGTCGTTGCCGGCCGATGCCACCCGATCTGTGCGGCTCTTTCATTTTTGCCGGGCCGGAGGGATGCGCCTCTGCAGCATCGACTATGGTGACCTACCTCCGCCCTACAATCGCGCCATCGTCACCTTGCCCAACGTGGCCCGTCATGCCATTGTCGCGGCGGTGCAGCAGGATACGAGTGTGACACTGCGCTATGGGACCTCATTCACAGGGCTGATCCGTGAGGGCAATCAGGTGGTGGGGGTATCCACCCAGGGACCGGACGGCACACACACAGTTCGCGCAAAGATCGTCGTCGGCGCCGATGGCGCCTTTTCAAAAGTGCGCGAGGCGCTGAAGATTCCCGCCGATCTGTACCTCTACCTTGACGGGTATCTCATTGCGATTCTCGAATCGGACGAGCCGGTATCGGAATCGTTTTACTATGTCGGGCACAGGACGATTTTGGGAATTTTTCCAGCGACGGGGAACAAGGCCTATCTCTTTTATATGATTCCCAAGGATTCGATGGAGGCGGTGAAACAGCAGGGGATTCCTGCCCTACAGCAGATATGGAGTCAAATTGCGCCACAGTTCTCTAGGCTCTTTCGCTGCTTGAACGATTGGGGGCAATATGCCGACTGGGCGGATACGCACACCAACCTGGGTGGCGGATGGAGCGGTGCTGATCGGCGATGCCGCCCACGCGATGAATCCCCATGCCTCGCAGGGACGCATGCAGGCTATGGTCGATGCCATGGCGCTGGCCGATCTTTTCCGAGCTGTCTGAACGATCGGAATTATTCCGCCGAAAGGTTGAAAGAATTTGAACGGGCTAGGCGGCCACAAGTCACCACGCTACAGCAACTGGCTGATCAACTAGTGTTCTATTGGAATACGAAGAATCCTGTGGTCGCGTTCTTGCGCGATCGTGTGTTTCAGACGCTGGATCGGAACGCGCGGCTTCGCTATCAGGTCCTGTCGACCACGGCGGGGCTGCGGACCATGCCCCCGTTTAATCTGATCGATCGTGTGATTGCCGCGGGGTTGCTTCCAGATATCCGCGCCCATGAGAGATCTCCACATCCGATGTCTTTATGAGAAACATAGGTGCGGCTGAACGTATGTTCGATGGATTGTCGAATGAGACGCAGAAGCTGCTGCAGACGTATGTGAAGGAGGTCAAAGCGGCATTCGGAGATCAGCTGGAAGGCTTGTTGCTCTACGGCAGCGCCGTCAGGGGAGAATTTCTCCAAGGTCGGTCAAACCTGAACATCCTCCTTCTCGTCTCATCCTACGACAGTGCCGTCCTGAAGCAGTACAGCCTGTTGCACGTTCGATGGAGTAAAGAGCAGATTGTGGTCCCCCTCTTTCTGACGGAAGAGGAATTGCGCATGTCGGCAGCGGTCTTTCCACTCGAGTTTCTAGAGATCCAGGAGCAACACCGCGTTCTCGACGGGCGCGATCCCTTCATCGGCTTCCACGTGAAGACCGATCGGCTGAAAGAGGCCGTAGTCCAGGGGTTGACAAGTCATATCGTACGGCTGCGTCAGCGCTATGTGGAAGGGGGCGGAGGCGACGACGCGACGACAATTTTGCTGACGCTTTCGATTGCCTCAACGATTCCTCTGCTGCGCGGAGTTCGACGTCTTCTTGGGCGTGCCCCCCTTTCTCATTCAGAGGCGGTGATCTCGGATGTCGGCGAGCAGCTGAAACTGGATCTACAGGGGTTGCTGGATGTCTGGTTGCTTAAGCGTGGACAGATTTCTCCAGGTCCCCACGAAATGTCTCGACTCTTCGACCGGTATCTGCAGACCGCAGTATTGGTGACACGCGCGGTTGAGCAACTTCCTCAGTTGGAGCTGCGATGACGAGAACCCTCAGTATGGCAATGGTGCTCTGCCTGGTTGTCTTTGAAGGCCTGGCTCAGGCTGCGTTCTATGAACGCCCCAAGGTCCAGTTGCCGGGCCCTCAAGGCTATGTGAGCGACCATGCGCAGGCGATTGATGGGGATTGGAAAGAGCGCATCCGGTCCGTCTGCCAGGATCTTGAGCGGAAGACCGGCGTGGAAATGGTGGTGGTGACCGTCCCCACTATCAAGCCGTTCGGGTCAGCCAACGAGTATGCAACGGCACTCTATGAAAAGTGGGGAATCGGATCGACGCAACAGGACCATGGCATGATGGTGCTGGTCGCGGTGCAGGAACGACAAGCTGCAATCACGCTAGGCCGGCAGATGTTGCCTGTCATTACTCCAGCGGTGGTCAATCAAGTCGGCCGTGAAAGCCTGCAGCCATCGATTGAGTTGGGACACTTTGGTGAAGGCCTCTATCTCACCGTGGTGGCGCTCGCGTCACCTGCGCAGGAAATACGTGTCGGCGACTTTTCCAGGAAACACTCTAAAAGCCTGGGGCTCGGGCTCGCGATCTTTACAGGGATTAGCGCGGTCACTTTCTTTTGGTGGATTAGCCGGCCCGATCTTCGGCATCCCTACACCCGAATCCAAAAAGGGGAGTATTGGGGAGCAGGGCAGGGGGGCTTTGGGGGAAACTTCGGAGGGTTCGGAGGAGGCACGAATGGAGAAGGGTGGAAGTAGCGGGTAGCACGGCCTGGTCCTCCTCCTGTTCGCGGACTACGCACGATAAGATAGTGCTTGTTCGACGCGCGCAATCGAGGATCGACCAGGTCGCACTACCTTTGAACGGAAACGAGCGAGCTAGGAGGGAGCAATGAAGCTCCCCGTAGCGTGCTGCGGGGAATTTCATTGAGGTAAACCCCATGATTTTTGTGACCGGCGGTGCGGGTTATATCGGTTCGCATACATGCGTGGAGTTGCTCGACGCAGGCGATGATGTGACAGTATTTGACAACTTTTCCAATAGTCACCCTGAGGCTGTGGCGCGAGTCGAGCGTATCACCGGGAAAAAGCTCCGGCTCGTGCGAGGCGACATTCGCGACCGTGCGGCCTTGGTATCGGCCCTGCGAGAGAGTGGAGCCGGTTCGGTGATTCACTTCGCCGGTCTCAAGGCCGTGGGAGAGTCAGTGACACAGCCGTTGGCCTATTACGACAATAATGTGATCGGCACCTTGCGTTTGCTGGAAGCGATGAGTGAGTGCGGGGTGAAAACCCTGGTGTTCAGTTCTTCCGCCACTGTGTATGGCGACCCTATTCGACTGCCGCTGACCGAAGACCACCCGCTTTCCGCTACCAATCCCTATGGCCGAACAAAGCTGATGATCGAAGAGATTCTGCGCGATCTGCATCACAGCAATGCATCCTGGAAGGTAGGCATTCTCCGTTATTTTAACCCGGCGGGCGCCCATGCCAGCGGTTTGATCGGGGAAGATCCTCAAGGCATCCCGAATAATTTGTTGCCGGTCGTAACTCAAGTGGCAGTCGGGCGGCGAGATTGCCTCAACGTGTGGGGCAACGATTATGCTACCCCGGATGGGACTGGGGTACGGGATTATATTCATGTCGTGGACTTAGCTCATGGGCATCTCAAAGCACTCAAGGCCCTGGAACGAACACATGAGAGAGTCGAATGTTTGACAGTGAATCTAGGCACAGGCAGAGGGTATAGCGTGTTGGATATTGTGCGAGCATTTGAGCAGGTGAGCGGTCGGTCTGTTCCATACAAGATAGCACCTAGGCGCCCCGGTGACATTGCCTCTTGCTATGCTGACCCGCAACTGGCGTTAACATTATTAGACTGGCGCGCGGAACGTGGAATTGACGCGATGTGCGCCGATGCCTGGCGCTGGCAAAAGGGCAATCCCCAAGGATATGCAGCCTGATTTTCACTCCTGTGTTGGAGCCAGGCGGTCATAGATGTGGGCCTTACAGAGAGCGCCCATCAGGGGCGAGAGGTGGATTTCCAGATGTGGATGATAGGTGTGGCATTCGCGCTTGCACCGGAGTGGGAAAGCCCATAGAGCTCCTCAATCGTGCGCAGGACATTGTAGTGGGTGATCCGCTGTTCGTATCGACCGGCCTGCACCATGGGCCCAATGAAGAGTGTCGCGATCCGATTATTCTCTTTCTTATTGTCCTCATCCCACGTCACGATCAAGAGGCTGTTGTGTTGCTGCGCCCATTGGACGTAAGCGTTTAGGTGTGTCTGGAGCCAGCGGTCACTGGCCTGAATCATCTCTGAATTTTTTCCACTGTGCATATTGTGTGTTTGATTGGGCACCACTATGCTTACTGTAGGAAGCGTGCTGTATTCCGTCGGGAAATGTGTCATGGGTAGATTGGTCGTCGTAGGCAGCCCATTGGTAGCACTGTCCTGCCAATTTACCCACGGATTATGCTTACGTACATAGTGGCCCTCACTGCAAATTAATGAGCCTACTGAGGGCAAGTCTTCTGAATATCCGGCGAAGGTCAGTCCAGCTGCAAGCAAGTTGTGTCCTAGATTAGGTGTTGTGAACGTATGCGGGCAGGAATTATCGGTGATACCTTGCATCGATCCTGAAAAGAGCGCGAGATAGTTCGGCTGGCTGGGGTGAGTGATGCCGAATGACTGTGTGAAGAGGGCTCCCTGAGCGGCCAGTCTATTGATATGGGGCGCATCGGGCGAATTGATAATCTGGCTATAGGCGTGATTCTCTTCAATCACGAGAACGATGTGATCTGGTCTGGGAAGAGGGGAGCTGTTGTCTCCATGAGCTAATTCTATAGAAAAGATGCTGGCAGCCACTGCCAATGGCACAGCTATCGTTCTGAAGATGAGTGTCTTCAGCCTGTTGAATATAGCACTGTCCCTCTTGCTGATTTCCTGCGAAGCATACGACACGATTGTCAGTCTAGGGTTCCGTTGGTTGATCGAGGCAATCGATAAGATATCGAGATCGCGCGGGCACATCAGCGGTGACTTGTTGAGTCTGGCATGGAGGGATATCTTCCTTCAGTCGTCTCAAGAGTCTGAGAAACTTCATGCTGGGAGGCGCCTCGCATATCCATAGATGCGTACCGGATTCTAGCTCTTCCATGTAGCGTTGTACACGAAACCCCGGGTGCTCCATGAAGTATGCAGATAGGAACCCGCGAATGGCCTGGACGACCCATGGATGCGCAGTCGCATAGCGATAACTGATCCGAAGCTCGACCACTTGTACTGATTCGTGCTCATCCATCGTTTTGTGAGAGTATAGCGCGTTTAGGGTGGTAAAGCCCCCTTTGAATGTTGACGTATCAGGCGGCAAAGGAGCGCTCGGGTTCGAGATCTCAGTTTTTTCGATCAATACTTGGCTCATGCACCATATCAACCAGATTGACGACCAATGAAGATTGCGATTATCGGTGGAGGCCCGGCAGGGCTCATGGCTGCAGAGGCGGCGAGCGCTGGCGGCGCACACGTTGAGCTCTATGACGGGATGGCGTCGGTTGGTCGCAAGTTTCTCTTGGCAGGGAAAGGTGGCCTCAATCTCACACATTCGGAACCGTTCGAGACATTTCTCTCGCGTTATGGTGCGCGTCGCGCCCAGATTGCGCCGCTGCTCGCATCCTTCGGACCCGATACGCTGAGGGCTTGGGTCTTGGGATTCGGCATTCACACATTTGTCGGCTCTTCTGGGCGTGTATTTCCTGCCGATCTCAAGGCTGCACCATTGTTACGTGCATGGCTCCGTCGGTTACGCCAAGCCGGTGTGCAGTTCCACATGCGTCACCGGTGGTCTGGCTGGGACGAGCAGGGGGCGTTGTCTTTTACCACCCCCAAGGGAATGCATGCTGTCCAGGCCGATGCCGTGGTGCTTGCGCTTGGTGGCGGAAGTTGGCCGAAACTTGGTTCCGATGCATCGTGGGTGCCGCTGTTGATAGGACGCGGGCTTCACATCGCGCCATTACGGCCTGCGAATTGTGGCTTCGATGTGGGCTGGAGCGAGCATTTTAGGGTGAAGTTCTCCGGCAGCCCGGTCAAGTCAGTGGTTGCTGTTGTTGGAAACGATGTCGAGGCTCTATCCAGGTATCCGGGGGAATTTGTGATCACGGAGACTGGCGTAGAAGGAGGCGTGATTTACAGGGCATCCGCCGCGCTTCGCAATGAGATTCTGATGAAGGGAGTTGCAACATTGCGCGTAGACCTCACGCCTGACCGAGATGTCTCACGGCTGACACACGACCTATCCCAACCACGAGGCAAACGCACGATGGCGACTCATTTGGAGCGCCGAGCTGGGATCGAGGGTGTGAAAGCGGGGCTGCTTCGTGAAGTGGTTTCGAAGCAGGACTTCGCAGACCCAGCTCATCTGGCTGCGACGATCAAATCATTGCCGCTCCGATTCCTCGCGCCGCGTCCATTGGAGGAAGCGATCAGTACAGCAGGGGGAGTTCCCTTCGAGGCTCTGACTAGGCAACTGATGGTTCGAAGTCTCCCTGGTGTTTTCTGTGCCGGTGAAATGTTGGATTGGGAGGCGCCGACAGGAGGCTATCTCCTGACTGCCTGCTTCGCCACCGGCCGTGCCGCAGGCACAGGGGCTGTGGAGTGGGCTCAAAAAAATAGAACGAATAAGGCGGTCTGAAGGCTGGAGTGAAGCTGGAAAGGTCGAGCGTCCAAACAGGTCAGCGTTCCCGTACGATCGACTTGTCCAAAAGGTTCCGCAGATGCCTGGCCAGATCATCGGGCAAAAAAGGCTTTTGAATAAAGGCAGCAGTCGCCTCATCGAGAAAGGCCGATTGTGAAGGGTCGACGTAGCCCGACATGAAGAGCACTCGGATATTGGGCCAGGTCACCCTCAGCCGTTCCGCTAGGACGAGGCCGGACATATGAGGCATGATCACATCGGTTATAAGAGCATGGATCGGCTCAGACAACGATGATGCTTTGCGCAAGGCCTCTTCGCCGCTTGCGGCCTCTATGACTCGATAACCGTCCTGCTTCAATGCCTGGAGGATGAGGGCTCGAACTGAATCCTGGTCTTCGACGATGAGCAGATGTTCTGACCCTTTCTTGTGACCAATCAGCGGTGTCGGAACCATAGCCGGCGCGGCTATTACGCGCGGGTAATAGAGATGGAATGTGGTTCCTTGATCAAGCGCGCTGTCGGTAAAGATATAGCCCTGGCTTTGCTTGACGATCCCATAGACCGTCGCCAACCCCAGACCTGTTCCTTGCCCCACCCCTTTGGTCGTAAAAAATGGCTCGAACAGATGCGAGAGTGTCTCAGGGCTCATCCCGTGTCCGGTGTCGTGTACGCTCACATGCACGTAGTCTCCTTGCGGCATCATCTGATAATGATCCAGCCACTCTGGCGTGACAGAAAGATTGCGCGTGGCAATCGTCAACTTCCCTCCGTTTGGCATCGCATCGCGGGCATTGATGGCCAGATTCATCGTGACCTGATTAAGTTGCCCTTTGTCGCCGTTGATTGACCAGAGATCCGGCGCAAGATCCATCGTCAGCGTCACCTCTTCACCCAGTAGACGGTTAAGCATCGAACTGATCAAGCGCAACGACTCGTTGAAGTTCAATGACTGCGGTAGGAGGACCTGCTTGCGGCTGAAGGCGAGCAATTGCTTGGTCAGCTCACTGGCCCGTTCGCCCGCCTTCAAGGTCTCTACGGCCATCTCATGTTTGGGGTCTTCCTGAGCCAACCGTTCGATGAGCATCGAGCTATACCCGTTGATGACGGTGAGCAGGTTATTAAAGTCGTGCGCGACCCCACCGGCCAACCGGCCGACCGCATCCATCTTTTGAGCCTGCCGGAATTGCGCCTCCAGCCGCTTGTGCTCGGTAATATCGGTGGCAATCCCGGAGATTCCGTAGATCTGTCCCTTCGCATCCCTCAGGGGAGATTTGTTGGTGGATAGGATACGTGGTATCCCACTGACCGGGCTCTCCACAACTTCTTCAAATTGTTGAGCGATACCACTCGTCATGATCTGCTCGTTGGTCGCCTGGATAGCATCCGCCACGTTCTCAGAAAAAACAGAGTGGTGTCTCTTGCCGAGAATCTCCTCTTTGCGCTTTCCATAGAACCTGGCCAGGTCATCGCTCAAGAGAATGTAACGGTGTTGGCGGTCGGTGGCAAATACAAATGAAGGAATGTTTTCGAGAATATTGTTCAGTAACCGCTCATTGGCTCCTAGTGCCTCCTCCGCCTGTCTGCGCTCTGCAATGTCGCGCACGAACGCGCAGTGGTATTCTTTTCCTTCATAGAATAGATAATTGACACTCACCTCGACGGGGATCAGCCGGCCATTCTTTGCCCGATGGACCGTCTCCAGCACCATGGTCCCGCACCGCTGAGTTTCTGCCCAAAACTCTGGCCACTTGTTCTTCTGAACGTCAGGATTCAGATCGTGGACGGTCATGGCGCACAACTCGTCTTTGGAATAGCCCAACATGAGGCTGGCCGCCTCGTTGACATCCAGAATCCTGGCTTGGTGATCGATCCAGTAGACGGCGTCAGCGGCTCGTTCCATAGAAAACTTCGCAAGCCGCAAGGCCCCCTCTGTCCGCTTTTGCTCGCTGATATCGAGCAGCGCCGTCTGCCAATGGGTCACCGGTCCCGACTCTCTGTCCACTGCAAGGCTCTCGAGATGGACCCATTGGGGAGCGCCGGATTTTTTTTGGAGCTGCATCTCGCAGGATTGCCGCGTACCTGTCTTGTAGATTTTCTGGCAATGCCAATGAAAGATGTCTTGACTATCTTGTGCAACAAAGCGGATGAACGGTTGTCCGATAAGCTTTTCCCGGTCTATGCCCACCAGTTTTGCGGCTCGTAGATTCGCCGCAACAATCTTGCCATGTGTATCCAGTGTCAGCTGGCCGACCGGAGAAAAATCGTAGCCTTCCGTCCGAGCTTGGTGGAGTTTCTCGTTCTGTGCCTCCAACTCGGTCTGACGGACTTGCAACTCATGCAGGAGCTGTCGCAGGTCTTCTACCGGCATGTCTGCGACGTCTCGATGTGGAGTGCGCTGTCGCTTTTCCGTCTGCTCGGGTATTTCTGTGATTCCCGCTGATGTGCCTGATGCCTTGACCATTTCATCGCCCTTGTCGAACAAAACTGAGGTCGAAAAACAGGTTAATCACCGAGCCGGATTCTCTTCACTCAAGTCATCGTCTCCTGGTTCCTCCTCCAGCACTCAGGCCCATAGCAAACCTTATTTATCTAGCGATGTCAATACGGTCTGATGGCCCTTCCCGCTGTCCATCGTTCTCCTACAGAATCCATAGCGATGTATGGGGTGATTGTCCTGACAGCATTAGTGAGAGAAGGCGAGAGGCTCTAGACATGGCCTCTATGTTTTGTCGGAAGGCAATTCTTCCTATCCCCTGGCTGAGTATTCAACCGAAGACAGATACGTTGATAACGCGACGGGCTGGGACAGAGGACGGCGCCAAGACCGCGTTGATCACAAAGAGGTACGGATGGTGGATTAACTCTACTGGGAAATGGGGGTGAGCCCGTTGACGGCGCCGATGGATCGGTATTTCTGATCGCGCTGGGACAGCAGGAGCGGAAGAGAGAGATCATTAAGCTGGGAGAGTTGGTTGCTGAGGGATTTGGCGACACGATCGGTGATGGCATTCAGATTCCGATGGGCGCCGCCGACAGGTTCTGGGATGACTTCGTCCACGATATGGAGGTCGACCAGATCTTTTGCCGTCATCTTCAGTGCGGCAGCGGCATCGGGAACTTTCGTCGGATCGTCCCACAAGATGGCGGCGCAGCCTTCTGGAGAAATGACCGAATAGACCCCATGCTCCAACATGAGGACGCGATCTGAGACGCCCAGTGCAAGCGCCCCGCCACTACCACCTTCACCGATGACGATGGAAATAATCGGAACGGCGAGACGCGACATGACGAACAGACTGCGGGCAATGGCTTCAGCCTGGCCCCGCTCTTCTGCGCCGATGCCGGGGTAGGCTCCTGGCGTATCGATAAACGTCACGATCGGGCGTCCGAATTTCTCAGCCATACGCATAAGGCGCAGCGCCTTTCGATATCCTTCCGGATTCGGCATGCCAAAATTTCTTTGCATTCGCTCTTTGAGCGTTTTTCCTTTTTGATGGCCGATGACCATGATTGACCGATCGTTGAAGCGAGCGAAGCCTCCGACGATGGCACGATCGTCACCGAACGAACGGTCCCCATGAAATTCACAGAAATCCCTGAATAGATAACTGATGTAATCGAGGGTGCTGGGCCGTTGGGGATGTCGAGCGAGTTGCGTGCGCTGCCAAGGGGTGAGTTTGTTGTAGAGGGTATCTTCGACCTGGGCCAGTTTCATCCGCAACTTGCGGATCTCCTCCTGCGGGGCCGATTTCCCAGCGGGAACAGCCGCGAGCTTTTCTATCTTTTCTTCGATCTCGCGAATCGGTTTTTCGAACTCGAGGTAATCGCGCATACGGTGTCAACTCATCTCGATGAAATAGTGGGGAGAGAACATAGGAACCGTTCCCTGCAGTATGCGCTACGATAGCAGAATAATAGTCCTTTTGCCTAGCACTTCTTCAACGTCTGCCACAAACCGTTCGCTGGGGGTAATCGTCATGTGAGGAAGCGGGGCCGTCTCGGCTTCCAGTGCTGAATCCATCCGTAATGTGAGTGAGACGCTTGTGACGCCGGGGTGCCGCAAAAAGATCTCACGGAGCCGCGGTAATTGTTCTGTCACACCTGGACGATCCGTTAATCGAATATAGACCCGTTTGATGGTTTGCGCTTGCACCTCGGCGAGCGGTTCAATCTTGCTCCCTCGAATTTTCGTACCTTTATCTCCACGATCGATTGTGCCTGTGATGCGCACGAGACGTTCCGGAACAACCAACTCAGTGGCTTGTTTATAGAGATCTGGAAACACGATGATCTCAACCACACCGAGAAGATCTTCAAGGGTGAGATAGGCCATCCTATCACCCTTCTTCGTCAGCATGCTTTTGACCGTGGTGATAATTCCGCAGAGTTTCACTTCCCGACCGTCGGATAATTCAGACAGGCCGATCGTCGAGGCTGTGGCAAGCGCCTGGATGGTGCCCTCATAGCGTGCCAGTGGATGAGAGGAAATATAGAAGCCGGTCAATTCCCGTTCATGTTTCAATCGCTCGCTTTGGTCCCATTCCGGAATATTGGGTAACGGTGGCGCGGTCAGGTGTTCCTCAGAACCCTGTCCATTTAGCTCGTCGCCAAAAATATTGGTCTGCCCGAGATCTCGTTCGCGCTGCGCAGCGGCGCCGTCCTCGACGGCTTGGTCCAGCACCGCAGCCAGCTGTGAACGTTTCGCGCCGGTTGAATCGAACGCGCCGGTCTTGATCAGCCCTTCGAGCATGCGCTTGTTCACTTTGTGCAGGTCGACGCGCCGGCAAAACTCAAAGAAGGACTTGAAGGGGCCGGTTGCATTCCGAATCTCGATGATCGATTCGACGGCACCTTCGCCGACATTCTTGATAGCCGCCAGGCCGAACCGGATGGCGCGATCCACCACAGTAAAGTTCTTATGGCTTTCGTTGACGTCCGGGGGCAGGACTTTGATGTTGAGATCACGGCACTCCGTGAAGTAGCCAACGATCTTGTCGGCGTTGCCCATGTCGGTGGTCATCAGCGCAGCCATAAACTCAGTCGGATAGTGCGCTTTTAAATAACCGGTCTGGTAGCAGACCACGGCATAGGCTGCGGCATGCGATTTGTTGAATCCATAGCCTGCGAACTTCTGGATCAGTTCGTAGAGCTTCTCTGCTTTTTTGTCGGGAATCTTATTCGTTTTGGCGCCGGCCAGGAACTGCGCACGCAGTTTCTCCATCTCCTCCGGCTTTTTCTTGCCCATCGCGCGCCGGAGAATGTCGGCTTGTCCCAGTGAGAAGCCTGCCACCTTGTTGGCAATCGCCATCACCTGTTCCTGATAGACGATGACCCCGTAGGTGTCCTTCAGGATCGGTTCGAGTTCAGGGACTTCGTAGGCGATCGGAATTTTGCCCTGCTTGCGTTTGATGAAGTCGGGTATCAGATCCATTGGGCCAGGGCGATAGAGCGCGATGATGGCGATGATGTCCTCGAACCGGTCCGGCTTCAGGCCGGTCAGGAGGTCGCGCATCCCTGAGCTTTCCAACTGGAAGAGGCCGATCGTCTTGCCTGAAGAGAGGAGGGCAAAGGTCTTGGGGTCGTCGAACGGCATCTGCTCCATGACTAACGGTGGATCCCCAGGATGCCGCTCATTGATCAGATTCTCGGCGCGTTTGATCATCGTGAGGGTTTTGAGGCCCAGGAAGTCGAATTTAACGAGCCCGATTTTTTCGACGTCTCCCATCGAATATTGGGTGACGATTTCGTCGTTGGCTCCTTTGTACAGCGGCACGTGGTCCGTGAGCGGCCCTTCCGAAATCACCACGCCGGCTGCGTGGGTCGAGGCGTGGCGGGCGAGCCCTTCAAGGGAACGGGCAATGCCCATCAGTTCTTTCACGCGCGTATCGGTCTCGACGAGGTCGCGCAGTTTCGGTTCTTGATCGAGAGCCTGTTGGAGCGTGATGTTGAGCTGGTTCGGAACGAGCTTGGCGACTCGATCGACTTCGGCATAGGGGATCTCCAGCACGCGGCCCACGTCCCGGATCGCGGCTTTCGCCCCAAGCGTGCCGAATGTAATGATCTGGGCCACGTGGTCTTGGCCGTATTTGTCGACCACATAGTTAATGACTTCACCCCGTCGCTCCATACAGAAGTCCATATCGATATCGGGGAGGGATACGCGCTCGGGATTCAGGAACCGCTCGAACAAGAGTGTGTAGACGAGGGGATCGAGGTCCGTGATGCGCAACGCATAGGCGACGAGACTTCCAGCAGCGGAACCACGCCCCGGACCGACAGGAATCTGGCGGGAGCGGGCAAACTTGATGATGTCCCACACGATGAGGAAATAGCCGGCAAATCCCATCGAGCAAATGATTGTCAGCTCTTCACGCAGGCGAAGCTCATAGGCAACTGGTAGTATCTGGCTCGGTCTTTCCCGCAATCTGGCAGCCAATCCATCCAGCGCCAACCGCTCCAGATACGTTTCACGTGTGAATCCTTCAGGAACGGTGTATTGCGGAAGATGTGTCTTATTGAGCGCGAGTTGGAGATCGCAGTTGTCCGCAATTCGACAAGTATTGGTGACGGCATTGGGGAATTCGATAAAGGCGGACGTCACTTCCTCCGTCGATTTCACATAGAGCTGATCCGTATCGAACTTCATGCGATTCGGGTCGCTGATTGTCTTGCCGGTTTGCAGGCAGAGCATCAGCTCATGCGGGCGGAAATCTTCTTTCTTGAGGTAGTGGCAATCGTTGGTGCCGACCAGAGGGATCTCCATGTTCTTGGCGATCTCAAGTAGGCCACTATTCGCCACTCGCTGGTGGTCCAACCCGTTCGCCTGCACCTCCAGGTAGAAATGTTCCTTTCCGAATATTTCTTGAAACTCTCCCGCCACAGCCATGGCGCCATCCATGTCCTTTTGGCCAATAAGGTACGGGATCTCGCCGCTCAAGCAGCCGGAGAGGGCAATCAACCCCTCATGGTGTTCTTTTAGAATTTCTTTATCCATCCGTGGCTTATAGTAGAACCCTTCAAGATATGCTTTACTGACTAACTTGATCAGATTCTGGTAGCCGGTCAGATTTCGAGCCAGGAGGATCAGGTGATAGTAGTCGTTGTGCGCGAGGCCGCTATCTTTGGCCGCTAAGCGACTGCCAGGCGCCATGTAGGCTTCACAACCGATGATGGGTTTGATGCCTGCATCTTTGGCTTTGCGGTAGAACTCGATGGCCCCGAACATGTTGCCATGGTCGGTCATGGCCACGGCAGGTTGACCAAACGCTTTGATCTGTTGGACTAGCGGCTCGATTTGATTCGCGCCGTCCAGGAGACTGAACTGGGTGTGGAGATGAAGGTGCACGAAGGACGAGGCCATGCGAGATTTTAGGAGGGCGGGGAAGGTGAAGTCAAACGAGAGAGACGCAGCCCGCGTCATCCTACTCGCAGAACGCGCACAATGGGAATGTGCTCGCCTGGGACATGAGCGCATCTCGACGCGGTCGGGGTTGGGCGGGTGAGAAAGTGCGCGCAATCGAGGATCGACCAGGCTACCCTCCTGTGAAAAGAGAGAGGGGGGGAAGAAAGGAGCAAGTAGGACCATTGGGGTAGTCTCTGTGCTCGCGCAACGCATGGCCTCAGCAGGCCCTCGCTCGGGCTACTGGCACGTCTCGGCGTGTCAGAGGGAGGATTGCAAGTGAGAAGACTGCGCGTCCTGGAAGCTCAATCAGCCTCCATCCCTAAAGGGACGGCGAGCACGCTTGGAGGGGGCATCTATAACCTTGCTTGACGACGCAGTCGGAATCTCCTCGCACCCTCGCCGGCTGGCTTGGTGTTGAACTGGAGAGGCCTGACAACCATTAGAATTTCTTCATTGTCGCTTCATCATCGGTTCATATCCCCTCAGTGGATTACGTATATAATATGAAGGCAAAAGGGTGCAGCGCATGGGGCCTGAAGCCGCCTGGCAGAATACACCACTCCGTCAGTCCAAGCGACCGAGGGGTTTTGACGGAAGGAAGAATATCATATGACTGTCGCTCTGAGGGATGCCATGTACTATGGGGATTCTTGGGAATGTGCATGGCAATGGCTTTGAGCAGACGATTCCTCGAGGAGGTTTTCGGTGAGCCAACTCTGTGCCTTCCGTTCGAAGGAGATTTGAAAGGATAGAAGAAGGATAGCGAATGCTGACGCACGAAACTTTTTACAGGGGTTCGATGGTATCATGCGAATCCTACTGGTTGAAGACGATCTGGATCTCGCTCAGTTCATCCGCAAAGGGTTGAAGGAGGAGCAGTATGTGGTGGACTTCGCAGCCGATGGTGAAGAAGGACTGGAGCTGGCTTTAGAGAATTCGTACGATCTCTTGATCCTCGACATCATGTTACCCAAGCTCGATGGCATCACACTCTGCCGCCGTGTCCGGACCAAGGGAGACATGACTCCGGTGTTGCTGTTGACAGCGCGCAATACAGTGGAGACCAAGGTATCCGGTTACGATGCCGGCGCGGACCAATTTCTGCCGAAACCGTTCGCCTTCGCAGAGCTGCTGGCTCGAATCCGGGCCTTGCTGCGCCGCGGAGGGCCGCAACAATCGGTCTACCTAAAAGCAGCTGATCTAGAATTGGATCCGGCCTCCCACCATGTCTGGCGGGCGGGGCACGAAATCCCGCTGACCAATAAAGAGTATGCGCTGCTTGAGTTCCTCTTGCGAAACAAGAATCGGGTGTTGACGCGAACGGCGATCATCGAACACGTGTGGGACATCAGTTATGACCCCATGACGAACATCGTAGACGCCCATATTCGAGCCCTGCGTGCAAAGATCGACCGGGATTTTTCACCCCAGCTGATTGCCACAGTACGCGGTGCGGGGTACATGCTGGAGGAGCCGGAATGGGCGCATGAAATCCCTGCGTAGTTTGATCCGCAAGTTTGGCTTATTCAAATGGCAGGGCTTCCTCGGGTCATTTCTGTCTTGACCTATATCGGCAGCGACGCCTTGTTCTATCACTTTGTAGATGGCCGGTGTTGGGATTGGCGGAGACGCTGGCCAAGAAAGTGCTGACGTCGTTCGAGGTGTTGAGTGCTACCGCCGAAACGATGTCGGAATCCGACTTGGGAAAACGATTTATTTTGGATTCACCTTATACGGAATTTTGTCGACTCACCTAAGCATTCAACTCCGTGATGGACCGGTTTCAAAGGAACGGTGAGATTCAGAGAAGTTTTTGCGACATTGCCGCCTACGAAATGAAACCCCCCTTGACCATCTTGCAGGGCAACCTGGACGTGGCCCTCATGAAAGCCAGAACCTCGGAAGAATATCGCGAAGCCCTCATCAACAATCTTGAGACGGATCATTGCCCTGACGCGGTCCCTGTTGACCCTCGCGAATTTCACGAGCGGCAAGCCTCCCTTCACCTCGTGCCACTCGCTCTGGAACCCATGATTCAAGATCTGGTGGATGAACTGACCCTCCTTGCCGATGACCGTCGAATTACTTTGTCGTTTGACTCTCAATCGGTCCCACCCATCTTCGGCGATGCACAACGACTCAAGCAAGTGTGCATTAATCTGCTCGACAACGCCCTCCACTACACGCTGTCCGGTGGAGCCGTGACTGTCCGCTTGCAGGCGGTCGGAGAAGGGGTCGCTGTGGCTGTTGAGGATGCGGGCCATGGGATCGAGCCGGAACATCTCCCGCATCTGTTCGAGCGGTTTTATCGGACGGATTGGGCACGGGCGAAGGATGCCGGTGGTACCGGACTCGGGCTTCCCATCGTCAAGGAAATTGCAGAGGCTCACAACGGGACCATTTCGGTCACAAGTCAAGTCGACAAGGGCTCAATCTTTACCTTGCGGTTGCCGGTCCTCTCGCGTCAGACAGTTCCCGCGTAGCTTGTCAGGACTCCGAATCCCCCCCTCCCTCTTTTATTCTCCTCTGATATCCAGGGCGTTCATGATGGTTAGGAATTGATCATGATCAGTTCATGATCAATTCATGATCAGTTCACGATCCCTTCATAGGCAGCTGTTACATTGGCAGTGTGCCCCTCAAGACACCGAATTCTTTCTTGGTGATTTTAAGCAACTGGGATTCAACAACGACTTGGAACGAGTCTCGACGGAGGGCGTTATGAGGAAGATACATCAGTCTATAGCCGTGCCGGTCCTTGCGCTCGTTGGCCTGGTGGGCTGTGACCAGGAACAGCACGCAGTCGGGGATGCAAATCCAGCCCGTGTGGCGGAGATGCAGCAGACCCATCGCGATCTCTGGCTCGGGCACATCATTTTGGTTCAGCACGTCGTCTTGTACAACGCGAGGAACAATCCAGCGGAGCGGGATGCCGCAGAGAAAGATGTCGTAGCCAACGCAAAACAGATTGCGATCATGGTTACGCCGTTCTACGGCGAAGCGAAGACTGAGAAGTTCCTTACCCTGCTGGTTGGCCATGTTGCTGCGGTCAAAGAATACTCCGAGGCCACCGTGGCGGGGAATAAGCCTCGGCAGGATGCCGCGCTTGCACACCTGGCATCGAATGCCGACGACATCGCCGTATTCCTCAACGGAGTAAATCCCTACCTGCCGAAAGAGGCCTTTCGTATCCTGATCGCGGCGCATGGAGCGCACCATGTCCTCCAAATCAACCTGTATAAGAAAAAAGATTATACGCGCCTAGAGGCCACCTGGTCGATGGGGCGAGAGCACGCCTATGGTATTGCCGATACGCTCACGGCAGCGTTGGTGAAGCAGTTTCCGAGCAAGTTCTTATGACCGGTGAGTGACGCCGTTGCATAAGTCGATTTCGAGGGAAAAATACAGAACGGAACGAAGCCTCGTGTGAGGCCACCAAGAGTATCTGAGTGAAGCGAGAACGCCGCTGGCAGACCTTTTCAGCACCCTGCTGGTGGAAATCGATATGGAAGTGAGAGGTGAGTAGGAATCAACAATCAACAAACTCTGTGATTCCAAGTCGTCTAGCTGTTCTGAGCGAGGGGATGAAAGGAGGCAATTATGTTAGCGGATATGAGCAGTGCGAAGAAGCTTCTGCCGCTCCTTATCTGCCTTGCCATGTTGGCAGGGGGGGTGGCTTTGTACGCGCAAGATGTAAATGCACAGGCTCCAGCGGCGCCGGCTGCGGCTGCTGCTCCAGCACCGCCGAAGATCGATACCGGCGATACAGCCTGGGTGTTGGTCTCGACGGCCTTGGTGTTGGCCATGACCGCGCCGGGCGTTATGCTGTTCTATGGAGGGATGGTGCGTTCCAAGAATGCGATGGACACGATCATGCAGAGCTTCATCATCCTCTGTCTGATCAGTATCCAGTGGGTGCTGTGGGGGTACTCACTTGCCTTTGGGCCTGATATAGGCGGCATCATCGGTTCGCTTAAATGGTTCGGTCTTAACGGGGTTGGACTGGAGCCCAATGCCGATTATGCTGCCACCATACCGCACCAGGCATTCATGCTATTCCAGATGATGTTTGCAGTGATCACGCCGGCGCTGATCACCGGTGCATTTGCAGAACGGATAAAGTTCAAGAGTTTTCTCCTGTTCACGCTGCTGTGGGCGACGTTCATCTACGATCCGCTCGCGCACTGGGTGTGGGGAGTCGGGGGATGGCTCAGAGATCTCGGGGCGTTGGACTTCGCCGGCGGGACGGTCGTCCATATCAGTTCCGGCATCGCGGGGTTGGCTTGCGCCATCGTGATAAAGCGGCGAATGGGACTTACCAAGGAAGGAATACACCCGAACAATTTGCCCATGACCCTGTTGGGCGCATCTTTGCTCTGGTTTGGATGGTTTGGGTTCAACGCAGGCAGCGCGTTATCTTCCGGGGCGCTGGCGACCAGCACCTTTACCGCCACCAATACGGCGACGGCTGCCGCGGCGCTGTCCTGGATGATTGCAGAGTGGATCTATCGAGGCAAACCGTCGGCCCTGGGCGCGGCAAGCGGGGCGGTGGCGGGATTGGTGGCCATCACGCCTGCGTCGGGGTTCGTCGGCCCGATCTCGTCGATCTGGATCGGGATCGGAGCAGGTGTGTTCTGTTATACCGCGGTGATGTTGAAGCCCTTGTTTGGCTATGATGATGCCCTCGATGCGGTCGGCATTCACGGAATCGGAGGCACGTGGGGTGCGCTGGCGACTGGTCTCTTCGCGTCGAAGGCGGTGAATTCGGCAGGGGCCGACGGGCTGTTCTTCGGTAATCCAGCGCAGTTGGGCATCCAAGCGGTGGCCGTACTGGTTACCTATGGCTTCGTGTTTGTAGGGACCTTAATCATTCTGGCTGTGGTCGCTGCATTAACTGGTTTGCGTGTGAGTGAAGATGAAGAGCAATCAGGCTTGGATCTCAGTCAACATGATGAAAGGGCCTATTCTTCTTCGTAAGGCAGGGGGGATCAACATGGGCCGGCGGTGCCCCACTGAGTGTTCATGGTATTCCAGCTCGTGTTTGCCGCCATGACGCCGGCGCTGATTAATCGCATAGAACCCTGCGTAAAAAGTAGGGTTCTGTGCAACAGCCAGATGGCAAACGAACCCATCTGCCCAAGGCCCAGACAGCGTTCTCGGTTGTTCTTCACGCATGATTCGGGTTCATAAACGGACCATGACATGATTGACCAAACGATCATGTCGGCGACCCCCGTGACGATGTACGGTCAGCGTCATCGGGTGAGCCTAGGAGGGAGGGAGCGCCATGAAGATGATTGAAGCCATCGTCCAGCCGTTCAAGTTGGATGAGGTCAAGAAGGCGTTGGTGGAAATAGGTGTGAAAGGGATGACGGTCATGGAAGTCCAAGGATTCGGGCGCCAGCAGGGGGTTCATGAATTCTACCGGGGTGCCGAATATACGAGCGACTTTGTACCAAAGGTGAGGATCGAAGTGTACATCTCGGATAATCAGGTTCCGCGTGTCATCGAAACCATTAGGAGTAGTGCGAAGACCGGCAGCGTCGGAGACGGGAAGATCTTTGTGTCGGATCTCAGCCACGTGATGCGGATCAGAACTGGCGAGACGGGGGAAAGCGCACTGTGACCATGACACCGAACAACGCGTCGTCGGCTGAGCTCTTGCTTGGGGCGGAGACCACGCCGGTCTCTGCCTTGGCCGGGCACCGGCAGGTGCTTCTGCAACGGCTATTGGACGGGGCCTCGGGGGCCGACGGCATGGCGGCCTTGACGGAGTTCGTGGACGGGCTGATCATCGGCCGGTACAGAAATGCCATGCGACAGGCCGGAGAAGGGGCGCAGGTCACGGGCGCTCAGCATTGCTGCCTCGTCGCGCTGGGAGGCTATGGCCAGCGGGAGTTAGCGCCCTATTCGGACATCGACGTGATGTTCCTCTATCGCGAGAAAGCGGGCGAGGCGGCGCTGGTATTCTTCCGTGAGGTACTCCACCATCTGTGGGATCTCGGGTTCCAGGTCGGCCACAGTATGAGGACAATTC